>Ga0208790_1000533_pt1 | contig 18393 bp, 21 predicted proteins | sample 10_taG_FD_184083 | JGI IMG/M metagenome (GOLD analysis project Ga0208790, IMG submission 184083) | Marine viral communities from the Subarctic Pacific Ocean - 10_ETSP_OMZ_AT15264 metaG (SPAdes) (version 2) | ecosystem: Environmental > Aquatic > Marine > Oceanic | place: Pacific Ocean | collected... | reverse complement strand
GAAGCACCGACACAAGCGTCTTTGGGTCGATGTACTGATATTTACGCGTGAACTATTTAAAACAGAGATAAAACATGCCAATTGAAACACTTTTTACGAAAACCTCTGAAGAACTTTTGGAAGATTATGTAACTTCAACAGTCACCCCCGACATCTCATCTTATAGAATGTGCCAACTCATCGATCCGAGCGCAATGTCGGGTTCGACAGAGAACTTTAGGCATTCCGCCGGCGGTTATTTCACAGAAGGCACTTCTTTGGATCAGCCTATAATAACTTTTCGCGGATTTTCCGAATATGCGTTAGCCAACCCTGCATTATATTCGGTGCAAACTTTTGCTAATGATGGAACCACGACCAACATTCCTGCTGATATTAAAAATAGCAACACTATTCTTCCGAACAGGATGTTCGTGTGCAAGGTGGCTGGCAACCCTGACGTGGTTCTTGATGATAAGATGTGGAAAATTTTGTGGACTGGAGGAACGATAGACGATATCGACTATCCTGCACTTTTAAATCAGGGAATTTATACCAACTACTTTACATCGCTTAAAAAGCCTTACCCTAAAATTAGTGGTCAGTATTTTACGAACCCTGAGACTGTTGCAAACTATGCAACAATCACATATCAATACCACCAGCATCGTAGTGATTACCAGGACTATATTGATTCTCTAAGTTCAGAATTGTTAATTCCTAATTGGTATTTGATGAAATGGACCACCCTCAACGCCACAAGCTCTACTGATTTGCCGGCAGAGTTATATAATTATTTTTCTCGCTATAGCACTGTGGATCAGCCATGGAACATTTTTAGCGCAAACAAGCAGATCCAAACTTATCTCGATCATCTCCCCACCTATCCGGCATTGAGTTCTTCCACTGAAGCGTATCTTGAGGAAAAGTTTAAAAACATTATCTTTACACATGATAGCTATCAAGATTATGATTTGTATGTAGAACCACTTTTGCCCGTCCCAAGTGAGATCGATCCTGACGAATATGATCGCGCCTCGCCGGCAATGCCTTATTATATTAATCTGACATTTAACACAGAACCGCAAGCTGAAGTATTTGGAGATATTGCCATCACGGCCGATTTTGATACACGGCTGATGCGACTTTTAAAGGTGGCCTTTTTGCAACAATTGCCAGATGAAATAGGCGTCTCTTCCATTCCTCTTGTGCGCCACGAGAAAGAATTGTCATCTTCTATAAATACGGGCGAAAATATTGAAATTTCCAGCACAGAAACAACCTCATATCGTGCTGTAGATCTGATTGAACTTCTATTGTATTCGCATGCAAAAATCAAGTGCGACATAGAAGATTTTACCATTGTTGATTCCAACAATCTCGAAACTGCTAGCACATATGACAAAGATGGCATCTATCGCTCGATGAGCACCATGTCGACACTTCAGACCCTAGATCTGTTGCTGCTTCACTTAGAGAGCGGTAATTGGGACTTGGGAGGATTTACAACAAGCAACATTAGGGAGTTGTTGAATATTCACAACTCTATAGATCCCGAGATAGGCGATCCCAACTCCATGGAGCCTTATCCAAAATACAACGAAACTATTGCGTATCGCATAGAAAAGACAATCCCAGGAGACGATTCTGGAGAAGCGCTACAGAATTTTTGGTTTTTTAATTCAGATAGAATAACTGATTTCAACTTTTTTGATACGCAAGTAAAATATGATAAAAACTATACGTACAAACTTTATTCTTACGTGCTTGTGTACGGCCTTAAATATCGATATTCAAACCTTCAGACAACCCGCGTCATCGGCGCCTCTAACGAATCTTTCGATGAAGAGGGTGTAGAGAAAGACAATATGACCTATTGTATAGAATATTATAATCCACTAACCGATCAAGCGGTTAGTGATTTGCTGAAGGTAAGCGATGTAACATATTGGGAAAATCCGTTTACAGAGGAAGCTTCTGAATCTTCCGAGGGATCTCGGGATATAAGCTCGTTAGCGACCGACGCGCAGAGACTTGCAGTGTCGCACTATGATCCGTCCGCCGCCCCATACTTGGCAAACTTTGTTGTAACAGCGGAGCCGGATTTAAAAATCTTAGAAGTGCCTCTGTTTGAGAAAACATTGCGAGTGCTTGATAATCCCCCCAATCGATTGAATGTGCTACCCACGTACACACAAGACAATAGCAACACTATTATATTCAAGGCAGCATACGAATCTTTTTATGCCGCAGATTACCCCAACACCATTAATGCTGCGCAAAATAAAGTGCGCGACGATTATTTGCATGGTAAAGATCTTTTGCTCACCAGCCACCTTGCTGGCCTGGAGGCCATTTCCAGGCAAGAGTTTATAGAAATATATAGAATGGACGAAAAGCCTACTTCGTTTGAAGACTTTGATGATCATTTATTGAAAACTGTTAATTTGACAATGGGAAACTTTAATGAATCCTACACTGATATGATTTTCTATGATACTATAAAATCTAATCACACCTATTACTATTTGTTTCGTGCGGTTAATAATCTGGGAATTGCTGGCCAGGTGGATGAAATTATGCAGGCAGAAATCATAAATGATGGCGGATATAAATATGCAATATTCAATACGCTGTTTAAAGAAGACCTTGGCACAGATCCTTTTATGGAAACAACGCTTCCAGCCAAGAAAGTATTTCAAATCTCACCATCCATAGAGCAGGTGGCGTTAAATTCAGACGAGGTAGAGTTTGATATGGATGCACACGAACAGCTTGATGTGGTCGCCGCGGGAGTCACAGAAGACTTGGTATGGGGCAAGACATTCAAGATTAGACTAACTTCTAAAAAGACCAGACGCCAAGTGGACTTGAATGTGACTTATAACCAAACCACAGATTATACAGGCTAGCCGCCGCACACAATAAGTCCGGTTATTTAGAGCGAATAAAAAAAACACATACTATTTACGAGAGAGAGGAAATTAAATGGCATTTTTAGATAACTCAGGCGATATCATTTTGGACGCAGTTTTGACCGATGTCGGCCGAAGAAGAATGGCTCAAGGTAATTTTAAGATTACTAAATTTGCTTTGGGTGATGATGAAATTGATTATGCGACCTACAACAAGGATCACCCGTCCGGCTCGGCGTACGCTGATTTGGAGATTCTACAGACACCAGTCTTAGAGGCCTTCACGCAAGCAAACGCGACGATTAACTATGGATTGGTGTCATACAGTCGAAATGATTTGCTGTATCTTCCAACAATTGCGATGAATTCTAAAATGACAGAATTGGTCGCCTTTACGGGCAGTCAGAACGTTATTTATCTGGCCGACGATTCCAAGTTTGATACCACTAGTGTGTCTACGGGAGATTTGCTAATTGCATCGACAAGAGCCGGCGAAACCTCAGTATTACGCAGCGGTAATACAACTCGTCGATATGTGTTTGTGGAAACAGGCATCAACAACAACGAGATCCCCCCGACAGCGACAAATCAGCTTACCTACATTATGAATGTGGGTCTCAATGACCGCCAGTTTACGGTAGGTTACGACAATCGCTTTATTAATCGCGTGTTTGGCCCAGCCCCCAGCGCCGAGTTCAGCAATGCCGACCAACAATCTGCACCCAGATTGACTGCCAACCTCATACGTGCAACCGCCGGCGCAGCATCCCCAGCCATTGAAAACTATTCTGAGGCTACAGTGACGGGGGTTATTAGCAGGCTGTATAAGCCGGCTAGTGGTGACGATACCTCAACTAATTATTCTAATATTGCTGGCGCCAGAGGCGCGATGACGATGCTCAACTTTGCAATGAGAGATGATCTTACTGCCACCGATTATCAAAAACATGGACGAATTAATCAATCTCTTGGCTGGTCTGGCGGTAAGCTGTTTGACTATATTGATACGATTGTATACGTCAAGGGAATTTCAACTAACATAACCCTACAGCTCCCCATTAGAATAACCAGAGTGGTGAGCACTTCATAGCAAGATAGAACGGAGATATTGAATGGCTATATCATATGAACCTTTAAACCAGAACACAGATGTAACAACCACCAGGACTTTGTTGCATGAGATTATTCCGCTTACAGGAACAATCATTTCAGGCACATACGGAACTTTTCCAAATGAAGAAAATATCAAAAACTACACTCACGGCATGTTTCAGTCGGTATACGACTACCCATATTTGAGTTCGTCAGCGAACCACATTTTTGATATCACCACCGCCTATGACGAAAGTTCGGAACTCTCTGCATCTACCAATACGCAAAACAGCAAAAAGATTAATCTCTATAATCAGTTCTCGCAAGTTCTTCTTGGGTATGACGCAGAAACAGGCGCCGTGGAAATTTTTGAAAGCGACTTAGATATTACCGACAATACGTCGGCTGAACAGATGAGAAACTGCTTCTTCTTGTCTTTCTCGCGCTTGCTGACGAAAGATCAAGTTAAGAAAGGATCTTTTTCCCTGGAACTTGGCCGCGGCCCCTGGTCAGCGTCCATGACTTCTCGCCTTACGCTTCAAGATATAGAGGCCACCGAAGACGGCACCAAGGTCGGCTCTTCGGTTGGCGGCGACTATGGAGTCCTTTGGGACACGTCTGCCAGCGTCTCTACAGGCTCAGACGGAACACTGACTCGAACTGGCTCTTACGGAGTGGTATTCTATCAGGCAGGTATTGTTGTGCTCTCATCCTCAATTTGGGACAATGTGGCAACCGGCAGTGGTACAGGGATCCTGGACTTTGCCTCTGGTTCGGCCACAATGACTGGTTCGGATGCTGGCTACGGCCCGGCGAGAACGGCCCTGCAGGCCATCGCTACGTCGTCCATTTCGGGAACGTGTGATGCAATTAGACACCGCATCTACAACCTTTCTTACAACAACACAACAGAGATCAATTCTACCATTTACTTCTGCAGAATGCCGGTCAATAAGTTCAATTACTCAGCTAACCCGACATATGTTAGCGACAGCAAAATTCGTGTTAAGACGGTGGCCTCAGATATGCCAAAGGCATATGTGACCACAATCGGGCTTTACAACATCAATAACGAGCTTCTGGCCACTGCCAAGCTATCCGAGCCGCTGAAGAAAGATCCCAGCAACGAGCTTACACTACGAGTTAGATTGGATTATTAGTCATGGGCCTGCGAAAATTTGGGCCAAATGATATTGTTCTGAATACGATGAGGACAAATCCACAGGTGGAATACCTTATCTATGATGGTAAGGTATATTACAACAATAGCCCCTATCATTCTGGCGCCTTTTTATCTAATGTTCTGGATGTGACCGGCGGCGCAGTTAGTTTGTATGAATACAACATCGACCGCCCCACGACAGACGGCACAGATCCGATAACCGGGGAATTGAAATCCGTAGGCCCCGTTGTGGATTATGGAAAAATCACTCCTTGGATCTTTAAGGGGTCCGCACGCAGCTCGTTCAAGACAACCGCCGTTTTCAATGCCGGCGAAACCTTTACCAATGAGTTTGCTTACGGGGATGTGCTCACCGGCTCTTACCCCATGGGCGGCCGCATTGATCGGGAGCTTATGTGGCTTCCCGGCGAGAGGAATGTCGAAGTAGATTTAAGGCCCGCCGGCTTTTCATCAACAGGTGATCAGACTGGCGCCGAATTGTGGCTGGAGGCCGGCGGAGTACCGTGTGTCAATTGTCCAACCTATGAAACAACACCTGTATATCCTCATTTTTATGCGCTCAAAAATCGTTTCAATTATTATGGATATATGAGCGACTACTATCGCGTTTCATCAAGCTATGGCGCCGGCTGGGACAAGGCGACACAGCCATTAAATCTCGTAACGATTCCTGCAATTATGTATGGCTCTACAATCAAAAAAGGAAGCATCTCTCTAAAGTGGTATTATACCGGCTCTTTGGTTGCTGAGCTTCGCGACTCTAATCACAACGGAGAGCTAATCGAAACCATCGGTGAGTATTCGGGCACCGTGGGGGGCGTTGTTATGTATGACGAAGGAATACTTGCGCTAACCGGCGCTTGGGAGATTCCGGCCACAGATCCACACTGGGTAGATTTGAGCGGTTCGACCCCCGTGTCTGACTATCCAAAATGGATTTATTTTGCCGCCGGCGCATATGACGGCGTTAATGTTGCTTCGGTTGGTGAGAGCTTTTCCTACAACGCATACACAATAAGCTTCCAAGGACAAACAGACGTGCAGGTATATACCCTGTTTGCCAACGCCCACCGCGGCAAAGTAAACTATTCAACCAACCCGACATTTATAGAATATGGGCAATCACTCACAGCCACCACATCTGGAAAAGTATATGCAGAGAATGCCGCACGCAGAATAAAGAATACAGTAAGCTCTAGTTTTGTAGGTCACAGTGCCTCGTTTAAGAAGCAAGTGTTTATTTCTCGTGTTGGAATATATGACGAAAGCAAGAACTTGATTGGGATTGCCACCTTGGCCGATCCCGTGCTAAAAGAAGAAGACCAAGATTACACCTTTAAAATAAAACTTGATATATGATAAGATAGGGTTTATGGTTTTAGGAATAGATATCTCAACAAGCATCACCGGATTTGCGGTGGTAGGAGATGGCCAGTTATTGCATTATAGTGCGATTGACTTGCGCAAGCACAAAGGCGTGTTTGCAAAAGCTGAAGCTATAAAAGAATATATTACGGACTTCTTTGAAAATTATCAATTAGATCAGGATTTCGCCGGCTGGGGTAAATCTAAACACCCCATCGAACACATCTATATTGAGCAGCCGCTTCATATGTTTATGAAAGGCAAATCTTCCGCAAAGACGCTTTCTGCCTTGATGACTTTTAACGGAATCGTATCGTGGCTCGTTTACGAATTGTTCGAGATTGAGCCAGAATACGTTTCTGCAACGTCTGCGAGGAAGAAGGCAGGCATCCGAGTCCCGAGAGGAGAGAAGGCAAAAGAGGTGGTCTTAAAGCACCTTCTCGAAACCGAGCCGGCCTTCAAAATCGACTATACGAAATTTGGAAATCCCTCGCCGGGCTCCTACGACAAAGCAGACGCAATTGTGATCGCAAAAGCAGGATACAAAATAGAAGAGCAAAAACAGTGTATTACTTAATATATACTGCATGGACGATTCCAATCACGCCACCAACGACGTCCCTTTCGAAATAGGTGACATCGTGCAGGAATCTGTGCTAATAATCCCTCCTGGTCGCGAAGTTTGGTCCGGTATCGTGGTTCATGTCGAAAAGGATTATTATAATTTATTTTCAAATTTGGGACCCTTCGAAGATATGGTGTATGTTCATTGGTTCCGACCAGGCTATGTAGAATCCCTTCCGGCTTCGGTGCTACGATTAGTTCAAAAAGCATAAAAAAAGCTTGACAATTATAAATAATGTGGTTATAATAAACACACTGAATTTCATCATAATGAAAGGAGAAGAAATGAAAGTACAAAACGGACACAATGTTTCGGTGCATTATCGCGGCACTTTAAGCGATGGAACAGAATTTGATAATTCAAAGATGAGGGGGGAAACCTTAAATTTTCAACTTGGCTCGGACAAGATGATCCGCGGCTTCAATGACGCTGTCCTTGGCATGACTGTGGGTCAAACAAAGAACATCTCGCTCACACCCTCGGAGGCCTATGGCGATCGCCGCCCAGACGCGCTCCAAGACGTCCCAAAGTTAGCCTTTGGGGAAAATTTTGTGTTTAAGCTCGGAGAGACAGTTCAGGGCAATGGCCCCCGGGGCCCATTCCTGGCTAAGATTCATGAGGTTAAAGACTCGTCAGTTGTGTTGGATTTTAATCATCCCCTGGCTGGCAAAGATCTTAATTTCGAAATTGAACTCATCTCGGCCAAGGAGTTAAACTCCGCAGCAACCTGGGACGCCTCCTGGAAGAAGCCCCAACTATTTGAGTTCGCGAAACAGCAGGGTCTCAAGGTCAATACGAAGACCACGAAGGCTCAGCTTATTAGCGCACTCGAAGCTTCTGCATAATAATTTAATTTTTTATAGGCTTTGATAAAAAAGGCCCATATTTATAGACGTGAGCAGAGCATTGCGCCTGTTTGCAACTTTATACTATCATGATAAAGGAGAAAACAAAATGACAAGTATTATTCGTAGAGGTGCGCTTCCCGCACGCACAATTTCAAAGCGGGAATTCCTCACTCCGTTTGATGAAATATTCAACACGCTCTTAGGTGACGTGTTTCCAACACTACATCAAGAGTTCGGCAATGACTTCTTCGTTCAAGGTTCGTATCCAAAATGCAACGTTTTGAACTTTGATGATCGCGTCGAAATCGAGGCCGCCATTCCCGGACTATCTCGGTCCAACGTGGATGTGGAAGTCATCGAGGGGGTTTTAACCATCAAGGGAGAGAGCAACCAACGTTCCGGAGTGGAAGATTCACAATATGTCAAGAGAGAATTAAAGCGCTCTGCGTTCGCGCGCTCCTTTAGGTTGGAGGACAACCTAGACGAAGCTAAAATCACCGGAGAATATGCAAATGGGATTCTTACAGTATCGATCCCCAAGGTAGTACCAACAGACGCAGAGCCAGTGGTACGCAGAATCGAAATCAAGTAATTCAAGCGCCCCCCTATTTGGGGGGCCTTTCTTGATGTCTCTTAAATTATGGGATTGAAAGAAGCAATGCACCTCGGCGATCTCGTCGAGATTTTAGATGACTATCCACCGCGCCGCGCCGGTACATTGGCAATATTCCTTCGTTATTATGAAAATGGCGGCGCCTGTTTTATTTTTCCACTTGACTCTCTTAAGGCAGAGATGTATAATAGAAGTGACGTCAGGGTTGTGAGTAAGCGTGAACAAGAAAGAAGCACTAAAGATATTAAATGAAGCGATTGGAAACTACCGCCAAACCAGCAAAGACGAGCATTATTTCAAATGTCCTGAGTGTAATCACCACAAGCATAAGCTCGCTGTTAATCTGGGCAAAAATGCTTTTCATTGTTGGATTTGTGATTATCGCGGTCGCAATCTTCGTCGGCTTGTTAGACGTTTTGGTTCGTATATCCAATTACAGAAGTGGGACGGAATTACAGACCGTACCGATCTTGAAAGATTCGCTGATCTATTTGTGGAACGACGCAGTGAAGAAGACAAGAGCAAAGTGGAACTCCCAGAGGAATTCATAAGCTTATGCTCTGATAGCGTTCCTGCTACTGGCCGATATGCGTTGCGCTACCTTGAGAAGCGAGGAATATCCATGGTCGATATTCTAAAATGGAAAATGGGCTACTGCTTTAGTGGGGAATATCGCAATAGAATTATTGTTCCATCATTCGACGATGATGGTGACTGCAGCTACTTTATTGCGCGTTCGTACACGGGCGACTCTTATAAATATAAGAACCCGAGATCATCAAAAGATATTGTATTTAATGAGTTATTTATTAACTGGAACAAAGACCTAATTATTGTAGAAGGAGTCTTTGATGCACTGGTCGCTGGAAATGCTGTTCCCATTCTGGGCTCAACACTTAGATCGAACTCCGATCTTATCCGCAAAATTGTCCTCAACGACACCCCCGTTTACATCGCCCTCGATCCAGACGCCGCCGCGAAAGAGCGTCGGATTATTAAGATGTTGCTGGAATACGATATCGAGCTTTATAAGATCGATGTTTCCGAATACGAAGATGTAGGTTCGATGCCGAAAGAGATGTTCGAGGATAGAAAGAATAACGCATCCTTTATCGATAGAGACAACTATTTATTGTTGAATTTGCTATCGGCGGTATAAATGAACATTACAGAAGTCAGACTTCGACAAATTGTTATAGAAGAGGTGCAGCTGCGCCTTTTAAGACACTACGTTGAAATATTTAAAGAAGAATTGGCCAAAGACAACATAGAGCCGACTGAGGAGCAGCTTAATGAAGCGATTCCAAGATGGGCAAAAGCACTCGGCCTAACAGCGGCCCTTGGCGCCGGCGTCATGCCCGCGCAGGACTTCGCCGGCAAATATCAACAGCAGGTTGATAAAACCCACCAACGCGCAGAAAAAGTCCGGACCGCAACAAAACAAGCAAAAGAGCGCGTCGGCTTAGCATCTAGCTTTTTAGAAGATGCGAACGCTCCCCCCATTAAAAATCAAGCACAAGTGGACAATATCGTAGATGGAATATTGTCACAATTTGGAAACTCCATAGAGGCAACAAACGAAGTGCGTCCCGGTAGAGGCTTGCCCCAAGAAGTGTTTTATATCATCCCGCCAGAAAGTTTGCCAGATGATTACGTATTGCCTTTCGTGGGCATGAAAAAGGTTGATTATGAGCAATTTATTGATGGATGGGATACACGACACTTGAAAGACATGGCCAAAGGAGGGAAGCCCGGATCTTCAGTTTACTGGGGATATGGCTATGAAGCTAAAAGCCCAGTATTCTCATTTATTTCTCCGGATGCTCCACCCGGCCAGCGCGGGATGCTCATGCCGCCGGAGTACAGCTTAGTGCTCGATTTGTATAAACAAAGGACGCAAGTGGATCAAGGCGTAAAATAACAACAAAAAACACTTGACATCCCAAAGCATTCATGATATCTTATAGAGAGTGAGAGTATTATGAAAAGAATTTTTCTACTATTGACAATCCCCTTTGTTCTTTCAGGAACACCCGAAGAACCAAATACGCTTGATGCTGCGTGCGATAAGTATGCGCCTCAAGAATATATTGACGCAAACTTCATTTTAGCATCCCACATACAGTTTAGTGATTGCTATCTTGAATGGATCGATCAGCAACGAGACTGATTATTTGACTACCCCTGTTGACAGTGTTGTGCTGTTCGGCGGGGGTATTTGTCTAAGGAGGATATGTGAAGTTTGCTCATATTAGCGATACTCACATTAAAAATTTAAAATATCATTACGAGTATCGAGTAATTTTCGAACAGCTATATGAAAAGCTGCGAGAAGAGAAGGTCGATTACATCGTTCATTGCGGAGACATCGCGCATACAAAGACGCAGATCTCACCAGAGTACGTGGATATGTGCTCGCAGTTCTTTGAGAATCTTGCGAACATAGCGCCGACGTATGCTATTTTAGGCAATCATGACGGCAACTTAAAGAACAGTAGCCGCCAAGATGCTTTGACACCAATTTTTAATGCACTCAAACACCCGAACCTTCATTTGTTGAAAGAGTCTGGCGAGACAAACATTGATGATACGTTTTGTTTAAATGTGCTTTCGGTGTTTGATCGTGGAAGTTGGATCAGGCCAACCAATTCAGATAGGATCAATATCGCCCTCTATCATGGTTCGATCAGCAACTGCAAGACAGATGTTGGCTGGGTCATGCTTAATGGCGAAGACACGATGGAGATTTTTGATGGATTTGATTTTGCCATGCTTGGCGACATTCATCGACGTCAAATTCTTGACAAGGCCGGCCGTATCTGGTATGCCGGGAGCACCGTACAGCAGAACCACGGAGAGACCAACGATAAGGGTATTCTTATTTGGGATATTCAATCAAAGGACGATTGGGACGTCGAGCCATTTGTGTTCAAGAATCCGAAGCCATTCATTACGTTGGAACTCACGCCGAAAGGCCGCATGCCCAAGAAGGCGAATGTCCCGGAGGGCGCGCGCCTTCGTATCGTAAGCAACAACAACTTGCCGCTTAATGTGATGAAGCGCGCGATAGATATTGCAAAACATCGGTTTAAGCCGGAAGTTGTGACGTTTCTTAATCGTGCTGCGGGCCAGCGCGGAGATGTGACAGAACTTACTGATACATTAAAGACCGAGAACCTTAGAGACATTAATATTCAAGAAGAGTTAATTGACGAATATTTGAAAGAATATCAAGTCGATGCATCGACCATGGAAAGGGTCTTAGAACTTAACCGCAAATATAAGAAGCTGGTTGAGGATGAAAATGATATCTCCCGAAACGTTAATTGGAAATTGGCCAACTTCGAGTTTGATAATCTATTTAATTATGGAGAGGGTAACAATGTCAGCTTTGACGACCTTAATGGGATTACAGGGATCTTTGGGAAGAACTATTCTGGGAAGAGTAGTATTATTGATGCTGTGTTGTGGACTCTTTTTAACACAACCTCGAAAAATGAGCGTAAGAATCTCAATGTTATTAACCAGAATAAGGAATCGTGTCGAGGAAAGATAACTATTGATGTTGGGCATCTAACTTACACAATCGAGAGAACAGCAGAGAAGTATATTAAACGCCTCAAGGGCGAAGAAACCCTTGAAGCCAAGACCGATCTCAACTTTGAAGTATATGATGAGGTGTCTGGAGACACAACCTCGCTCAACGGACTAAGTCGAATACACACAGACGCAAACATACGCAAGCACTTCGGTGAATGTGATGATTTCCTGATATCATCGATGGCCTCGCAACATGGCGCTTTGGCGTTTATTGACGAAGGATCAACCCGTCGTAAAGAAATCATTGCGAAGTTTCTTGACTTGGAGATTTTTGAAAAGAAGTTCAAGCTTGCGAAAGAAGATAGTACCGACCTTAAGGGCGCCCTAAAGCGTCTTGAAGCGCGCGAATATGACGAAGAGATAGAAGCCGCGGCAACCGAGTTAGAAGACAAGAGAGGGGAATTAGAAAACCACAAAACCGAATGCGAAGAACTTAAGTCCGAGATCGGACACATTTCAGCCACGTGCGCAGATCTTCGAAATAGCATCGAAGCTATTCCCGAAGAGGTTATTGATGTTATTGATACCAAAAAGGAAATTCGAAGCAAGAATGCGCAAGTGTCATCTCTGGAGAGCAACAGCAAACAGATATCGGTTGACCTGAGTGTAAAGCGCGCCATTGCCGAGAAGATCGATGAATACATAGCCAAGGTCAATATCGAATCTTTGTATAAACAACAGAAGGCCACAGACGAACTGCGATTAGAAAAGGCAAACGAAGAAGGCCGGCTAACGGATCTGCTGCAGCAGATTGAGGACGTTGAACGCAAGTCACAACTTTTGGATGGTATTCCGTGTGGTGCCGACTTTCCTCAATGCAAGTTCATTAAAGATGCGAATGTCGCTGTCGCAAACCTGCCACATGTTGAGCAAGAGCAGTCGCAGACACGCGTGTCGGTGGGCATTTTGGCGAAAAAGATCCAAAGTATGCGACCGGACCTTGTAAGCGATCAGGTTGAGAAATATGAAAAAGTAGCAGAAAAGAAAACAAAGATTACTAACGAAATTGCCGATCTCAATCTTTCACTTGAACGCAATCAGACGTCCATAGAGCGTATAGGATACGAGCTTAAAGATCTTGAAGAGAAAAAGCAGAAGTATGAAGAGAATAAAGAGGCAATTGAGAATTTTGAAGAGTTTACAACAGAGTTGGATGCGTGTAACTCAAAGATAGAAAAAGCTGAAGCAAAATATGAGCTGTGCCAAGAACAGACCCTGGAGCTTTATAAAGAAGTTGGCTCGATGGAACAAAAGGTAGAAAGCGTCCGAGAACAAAAACAAGAGTATTTAAATTTACAGGAGGAATATTCAGCTTATGATCTTTATATGCGTTGCATGCACACATCTGGTATTGCTTACGATATTATTAAACGTAAGCTCCCCGTCATCAATCAAGAGATCGCGAAGGTTCTCGCGAACATCGTAGATTTCGAAATCTTCTTTGAGGACTCTGGAAAGAAATTTGATATCTTTATTAAACATCCTCGACATGAGCCCCGCCCCATTGAAATGGCGTCTGGGGCAGAGAAAACTTTATGCGCCATGGCAATTCGTTTGGCTCTTTTGAGTGTCTCGTCACTACCTAAGAGCGATTTATTTATCCTCGATGAGCCCGGCACCGCACTAGACGAAGAAAATATGGAGGGTTTTATTAGGATCTTGGAACTAATTAAGGTGTATTTTAAGAACGTTTTGCTTATCTCGCACCTTGACTCGCTCAAAGATTGTGTTGACATGCAAATCGTGATTGAGAAAAAATCAGGATACGCAAGAGTAAATCAATAGGAGATGCGCAATGAAGATTACAAGAGGCAAGCTTAAACAGATCATCAAGGAAGAAATGGATGCTCAGTATCGAAATTCTGGCCCGGGCCAGCCCCGAATGGTAGATGATTGGGTACCGCTAATGAAAACACTGATAGACAGGCGAGAAGAAATCTCTACGTCTGCCCGAGATGAACTGTGGAAGACAATTGTTGCCCCCGGCAGCAAGCAAAGAAATGATTTTAGTCACGTAACCAATGTCGAGAAATACATTGGTGATATCACCAACATTATAAACGATCTCCGCACCCACTACGCCATAACTAAAGACATGAAAGGCGCACTATTGGGTCTGCTCCCAAAACACAAAGAGATTGTAGCTGCGCAAGTCGGCATGTCCGCGGACGACAGACCACAAATAAAGATGCCCAGCGCAACAAAAAGCCCACCCAAGAAGCCCCAGGGAAAGATACCGTCCCACTATTTTGAATCCATCGACAGAGACGAACTTAAGAAGGCCATCCAAGAAGAACTCGCGAAAGTATTACAAGGAAAGTAAAGCATGTCAGACGAAAACGACGACAAAAATGAATTTGATTTTCTGCCTCCCGCAGAACCACCTCCAGCCTTTGTGCAGGAAAAAGACAGCTATCACGAATCAGTAGAAGCAGAAGACTTTGGTATGGTAGAGGACTTCGGATTACAGATGGAATACTCTGATGAAGATTTACTCCCCGAGAATACTGCGCCTTCTTCGATTAACGTAGGCTTTGTCGGTGTCGGCGGTGGAGGCAACAAAATGGCGAATGCGTTTATTGAACTAGGATTCAATAAAACGCTACTCGTAAACTCAACCGGAAAAGACATTCCTAAGAATGTTGAAGAGGACCACGTCGTTTTAATTCCCGATTCTGATGGAATTGGGAAGAATGTAGAATATGGAAAAGAGGTTTTAAGTCAAAATGGTGCGATTGTTGAAGATGCCCTGCGTATCAAACTCGGTAAAGTTGATTGGTTATTCGTCCTTGCTGGCGGCGGCGGTGGCACCGGCAGTTCTGTTACTGCTCTTCACCCTGTCTTTGAGCGTTACATGCGCTCTGTGCAGTCAAGCGGCCAGGTCGTTTATGTAGTTTCGTGGCCAACAGCACAAGAAAACCTTAACCCTACAATCGCTCGTAATGCGTTGACGCTGGCAAATGATGTAGCCAAGCATCCGCATATCGTTCTTGACAACGAACGAGCCACACGCTTACTTCGTGGCAGAATCGGCATGCTCGGCATGTACCCTGTCGCCAACACACAATTTGCTAAGTCGTTAGCCCAAGTGTTAAAACTCTCCACCGAGGATTCACCGATCCAATCTTTTGATAGCAAAGATTTGGAAACATGTTTGGGCAATGACGGTCGCGCTTTTATGGGCTCGACTATGATAAAGGACCCAAATACTGCCAAGCTTGGATCGGTGATCCTTCATAACTGCATGAATCGTTCCGCGTGCCCTCCACCGAAAGGTAAGGCTGCTGCAGGCTCGTTAGTGCTGGTTGTGTCAGAGGAGATGGTAGCTGACCCTAAAGTCAGCAAGAATATTGAGTCGGCAATTGCTTATGTCGGCGGTCGATGCGAGACATTGTTCTCTGGCGTTTACGTCCGAAAGAATGTGCCCGGATTGATTGCGATACTAAGTATGAATGGATTAGCAACATGAAGATTACAAAACAACAACTTAAACAGATTATTAAAGAAGAGCTTACTACGATTAGTGAAGGTGACATTGACTTGCGTGACTATGGGGTGGAGGAAGATCCACGAAGCCCTCAAGAACACCAGCAAGAAGATCTTAATGATATTCTAAAACGCTTGAGTGATCCCGAACAAAGAGAACATGTTAAAGCCGCACTTGAACAATCAGGAGTGCTTGAGTTGGATCCGATAAAAAACAAAAAAGCAATACAATTCATTATGAACGCACATCGTCAACATGCCGATGGAGCGTTGGACAGCATATTGGTTACAATAGCCGATAAAGTCTTGAAGGTACATGTATAATGCAAAAATTATTTGAAAATTGGAATAAATATTTGAGCGCTCAAGATGACATTGGGGGCGCTGAACAGTTTGAGCGCCCAGATCCACCGAAGCCAAAATGGGTTCACCCATCGGCACATCTGTCGGACGACTATCGTAAATTTGAGAGAGAATTTCACGGAAGATTGGGTCACTTGCCCAACGAACAAGCACAAGATGTAATAGCTCTGTTATCTGGCTTGGTCAACGATGAGATGGAGAAATCTGAGTTAGTTGCAACACTTAATGAGCTTTTCCCCGGAAGAAGTTTTCGCAGAATAAGAAACTTAATAGGAAAATTTAATAACAGATCCGACGAAGAAAAGCAGGTGTTTATTAATAATGCTTGGATCCAAATGAAAGCCGGCCACGGAAACAGAGCAATAGCAGAACTAAGTATGAATGGATTAGCAACATAGGAGTTCCAAAAATGAAAATAACCAAACAACAACTTAAGAGAATCATCAAAGAAGAGATCGAAGAAATTAGCGAAGCATACGAACCAGATCCTCGTCTAACTCGCGGCCTGGAAAAATCTATGGCTGCTGGAGAAGCAGATAGGACTCCCGAAGAGGTTATGCGCGAAGAGGTACAAGCCTTGGCTGACAAGTTTAATGTTGAGGCATTCGTTGAGGTTGCTAGCGATGGAAATACTGCTATCTTGGTGTTTCATCAAGATGGAGAACCCACCGCTTATAATGACACTGAAGAGATGTACAAAGACTTAGCAGACGAAATAGGTCGCGATATACATGGCGACCCCGATCGATATGAAGATGAATACTAAGTATGAATGGATTAGCAACATAGGAGAAATGTAATGAAGATCAGCAAATCACAACTTAAACAGATTATCAAAGAGGAGTTAAGCAACTCCATTAAAGAGAATGCCGGCGCCGCCCTGAAGCAACAACTCAAAAATTTAGCCGATAAAGCCATGGCGGCCGGCCTTGATTTTGAAGAGTTGGTTGATCAAGTTCTCAAGCCCATCGATGATTTTGCATACGACAAGCTAGGGCTCCCAGATCCATCCGACCCCACCGCCGCAGTGCGATGGAATGCACAACAGCGCGCTAAGAAAACAACCCAATGAAACAGTTATTAAAAGAATGGAAAAAATATATACAAGAAACTGATGAAGATTTCGATTCGGAAGGAAATCTGATAGAAGAGAGATTGGAAGAACCATTAAACGAAGCAGTATTTGGTGGCGTTGGAATGTTGTTGCTTGGGAAACTGTTCGTATTTTTATTTAAAGCACTCCAAAGCAAAGACGAATTGGCCGGCTTAAACTCAACTATACAACAATCAGATGCACCCGACGAGGCTAAAGAAATCAGCGCGAAGATGGTAGATTTGTTAGATACAGTTGAAAAGAACGCGCCCGCACTGGAGAAAGTAGCGGAAATTACAGGCGTGGGAGGCAACTTAAATCCACTTAATTGGAAGGCAAATGCACTTATTGCCATAGCAACTGGAGCAGTTAAGAAGATGTATGGAAAAGAAGAGCCAGTTGGTTCCGAAGAGGGTACGGTTGTAACGGAAAATAAAAGCACTAAGAAAGACTAAGTATGAATGGATTAGCAACATAAAAGGAGAAATGAAATGGCTATAAGAAAAAACACAAGAAGATTTGATCCTCGTTACTTTATGGACGAGAAGACAGATCCTGTTGAGCCACAGCTGAAAGAGTATTTCTCTATGTCGCAACAGGATCCGTCTTCCGCAGCAGACGCCCTTGCTGATATTGCTACCGGCATATCTCATCATACCACTCATACACAGATGAACAAAGAATTGCAGCAAGATTTGGAACAGTATACTCGCGATCTCGAAAGTATCTTAGATATGCTCAGATCTATGCGATAGTTAAAATAAGGAATTATAAAAATGAATTTATGGAATAAACTAACATCACTCTTCTCTAAGAAGACCACCGTCGTGACTGCAGAAGAGACAGCCCCCGCGGAAACTCACACTGTCAAGTGCTCTTGTTCAGATGTGTTTGTGCGCGTCTGTGCCGAAGCCGGCATTGGAAAGCACGTCAAGAAAGTTAACGGTGTCGAGCTTTTTGATGAGTGGTATGATGGCCCTTGCGATGAAGAAAGCGTCAGAGCAGCAATCGCCGGATTTAAAGAAGAGCATCCCGCAGTAGCCGCCAAGATGGTCGGGAGACTATGAAATGAAGATCGCGCGCCATCGACTCAAACAGATTATCAAAGAAGAGATAGAGAGCGACCCGGCATTGTTAGCTGCGCTTTCCAAACTTACCGATACGATGGAAGAGCTAGACATAAGCATTGACTTCTTGGCCGCGGCCGTGATCGGAGGGGATCCCCTTTCAA
>Ga0208790_1000528_pt1 | contig 18455 bp, 20 predicted proteins | sample 10_taG_FD_184083 | JGI IMG/M metagenome (GOLD analysis project Ga0208790, IMG submission 184083) | Marine viral communities from the Subarctic Pacific Ocean - 10_ETSP_OMZ_AT15264 metaG (SPAdes) (version 2) | ecosystem: Environmental > Aquatic > Marine > Oceanic | place: Pacific Ocean | collected... | reverse complement strand
CATAATTCTTCAATCCTTTTCTGGGTTAAAATTAATAATTTTAACACCTAGTCTTTTTTGTTCCCCAGTTTTTGGTCTATTAATCTTAGACCCGTCTTTACGATAGTTTCTTGTCTTGACATCATAAGCTACATACTCCCCCGTTTTTATATTCAAAGTTAATATGTCTACTGGACCAGCTCCTATTGGTGTGAACACAATTAAATTTGGATCCTTTGCAAATTCAGCAGCAGCTAACAGTTCATTAGATAAACCTTTAGCAGCTGTAATTCTATTTCGTGAAGAAGTAGAAGATTGAGCCAAGTAAGCCTCCAATAAAAATTATTATTGCAGCGGCACCTTTTCCAACATTCATAAAAGTTTTTAATTCTCTAATGTCTTTTCTCATTTCGTCTAACAGTTTAAAAATTGTTTTCATCCTCTCTGCACAAACCTTTTCGTGATAGGATATTCTTATTCCATTATGATCTTCAACATTTGAAATTTGTGATTTTCTTTTTTTATATTTCATACGCTTCTTTGCAAGTGAACCTAATATATATTTGATGTTTATTAGTATCCGTTTTACCTATTTCAGTTTGTTTTTTTGTTGCCTCCTTATAACCAGCTTGTAAGCAATCATAGTAGCTTTCATAAGTGGTTGGCATTTGATGTGGAGGTAAGCACTCATTTTGAACTACGCTACATATAATCATAATCAGTAGCACCTTCATAGTGTACCTCTCTTAATTGGTTGTGTTTTAATTTATGGTTTAGTTGGATAGGTAGCGTTATTTACTTTATCCAATGTATCTTTACCACTTGGAAGATCTCTTAAATCTTGTCTGTATGTTTTCATATCATCAGACATAGTTACATCTGATAAAGCATAAAAATCTGTTGCAGCTAAAAGTCTATTTCTATCTTCTCTTAACTTAGCAATAGCTCTATCGTATGCACCATTGTTCCAAGCTGTCTCAGCATTATCCGCAGCTGTTTCTTCTTCAGCTGTGAAAGCTACTACATTTCCATTGATTAAATGATGTCTTGCCATGTTTTCTCCTTATTAGTTAATTCCATATAAACAAATATCTCCAGCATCTATGTTGCCAGAACTCATTGAAAATTGTACTGCATCAATTGCTGATGTAGTATTCCCATATCCAGCAGTAAATCCATCCATTGCAAAAGCTGGATAATGTGGCGTAAATCTAGAAATAAAATGTTTAACAAATGTAGTAGAACTTGGATTAAATAAATGTAAAAAACCATCTCCACACTCATCATTAGATGTACTCATTGTATCTCCACCTAAAGGTGAAGAACCTGTGCCTTGTGCTAAATCATAAGCTGTTCTATAAGATAAAGTTGTGGCACTATCAGCTTCATTATGGTAAGCATAAAAAGATGTGGTAGTTTTTGCAACATTATAATTTGAACCACTATCAATAGAAAAATTTATTCCAAAAGATGCTTCGGCTGATGGATGAATATTTTTAAATGTAAATAAGTATTCCTTGTAAGTATCATCCAAGACTACATCACTTGTTCCATCTACAAAAGATACAGTTGCAGAGCTAGAAGCTGTTAGCTTTTTAATAAATGTCATACTACCTAATCCTGTAATACTTCCAAAGGTAGTAGCTGATCTTACACCTCTATTATTTAATTTAACTAAAGCCATTAACTATCCTTAATTCCATAGAGTTTAATTGTGCCAGAATCTATATTTCCTGATGACATTGAAAATTGTGCTGCATCAATAGCAGCAGTTACATTGCAATAACCAGCAGCATAATAATCTTCTACATAAACTTCTGGATTACCATAGTGAACTGATCTAACTATAAAATGTTTTACGAATGTAGTAGAACTTGGGTTGAAAAGCCAAAGCTCTCCACAACCACATTGATCGTTATCATTTCCTATATTGGATGTAATACGTTGTACTCCTGTACTTTGTGCTAGATCATTAGATGCTTTATATGCTAATGATGAGTCATCTGATTCAAGATGATATGCTTCAAAAACAGATGAAGTTTTTGTGGCATCATAAGATGAACCACCATCTCTAAAATTTACTTGAAAATGAACACTATCAGTTGCTGGATGAACATTAATAAACTTAAATAAATAAATAGGATATGTGCTGTCCAAGACTACATCTGATGTTCCATCAACAAAACTAATAGTTGCACTTGAAGATGCTGTTTGTTCTTTAATTAAAGTCATAGCACCAGAAGTTAAGCTAGAAGCTGCTGTAATAGCACTTATAGAATTGTTGTTGTATTTAACTAATGCCATTAAGAAACTCCATAAAGTTTGAAAGTTCCAGCGTCTATATTTCCTGAGTTCATTGCAAACTGAACTCCATCAATTGCTGCAGTTACATTACAATATCCAGCTATATATTCATCTTGATGATAATCTACATAGTAAGTATTAGATGTTCTTGCTATAAAATGTTTTACAAATGTAGTTGAAGATGGATTAAATAATTTTAATTCTCCACTACAACATTGATCGTTATCTGAACCAATGAATATTCCTAATCTTTGTGCTGATGTACTTTGTGCTAAATCACTATCTGTTCTATAAGCTAAATAAGTTTCTCCATCATCCTCTGCATGACCAGCTCTAAAAAAAGTTGTAGTCATAGTTGCATCATAAGCTGTACTGCCATCTCTAAAACCTACTTGAAGATGTGTTCCATCTGCTGATGGATGAACATTATAATATTTAAACACATACTCATCATAGGTATCATCAATTCCACTTGTAAAAGAAATTGTAGAACTACTTGATGCAGTCTGCGTTTCTAATAAAGTCATAGCACCACCAGAAACTGCTGATGGTAAAGCTGTTATACTAGCAAGAGAGTTATTATTGGCTACATTGATTGCCATTGATTACTCCTTTGGATATTTATCTTTAGTTACTTTAATAGTAGCTTTCCAACCATCAATTCCATTGTGATAGATGTCATCAAGTTGATCTTTAATAGATGGATATTCTTCTGCTCTATCTCTTTGATATTTTTTATTATCATAAACAGTTTGAAGTTCTGCTTGTTTAGTAATAATTTGATCTTTAGTAATACTTGTTGGATTTCCATCATGCCAAATTATTTTATTAACATCTTCATTATCAATAGTCATTTGTGCGTCTGATTTAATTGCTAAAATTGCTGTTGCTATATCTATCATTATGCTCCTATCTCCATTACTATTATTGATGATGCACCTCTTGAATAAGGAGCATTATCATCATCACTATCTCCACCAGTTCTATTAAGATAGCCAGTTTTAGTTGTGCCACCAGAGGCATTTTGTGTGAACCATTGAAGTTTATAAGTTTGCTCAGATGTGCTTGATGGTGAATCTAAATATGAGTAATGAGCATTTGTCATGTGATTTCCATCACCTCTTGGACCAGTAGAAAAAGATGTTCTGGTTCTGCTACTAGCTGCGTCTCCAATAGAAATGGAAGTAGATTCTCTAACTAATTTAATAGTTTGAGTGCTTACTCCAACAGCAGATCCAATTCCACCTAAAGAAATAAGAACTAAAATTTTACTGCTTGTTGCTGATGGTGTTATATCAACAGTCATACCAGACATATCTTCAAAAGATTCAGATGTAGTTGATGTTGTATCTGATTTATGTGTTTGAACTACTTGTAAAACTTTTCCTTTACCAACTAAAGACGCATCCACTCTTTTAAGAACACCAGCATCTGAAACCAAAAACTCATCAGTTGCTGCTGGAGCTACTGCCAATTCTGTTTCTCCAGAAATAATATCCTGTGCCAATTTTGCATTGGTTACAGTTCCATCACTTGGAGTTCCAAGATCAAGAACATTACCTAACAAGATTACAAAGTCTATAACATCGCCTGTTGCTAAATTACTAGCAAAAGTAAGTGTTGAACTTGATACTGTAAATGAAGTTACTGGAGCTTGTAAAATTCCATTAAGTGAAACCAACATATGATTTGCACTTTCAGGAACTACATTTGTTGAGCTTACTTGTAATGTGTATGCTGCTTGTCCATTGACAACAGTAATTGCATCACACTTTTGAAAGTTTCCTACTATTGGTTCTTTTCCTATATATGCCATAAATTAATCTCCAAATAATGCTGATATTTCAGCATCGGTTAAAGCATCGCCTGATTTTAATTTAGCTTTGCCAGATGTTCTTGTATTTGCTTTAGTTGTTTCTTCATCTTTTAATTCTTGTATCTTTGCATTTACATCAGCTTCACTTGGTATAGTTGCACCTTCTTTAATAATTTTAATATATTGATACTGCATACGATCTTTATTTGGAATTTTATTTCCACTATCGTTATGAGTTTTCCAACCATACCAATTACCACCATTAAAAGTATGTAATGCCTCTTGTAAATAATCTCTATCCATTTTATGTATCTCCTAATCTTGTAAAAACACCCATTGTGGCGTTGTCGTTAGTTGCTCCATAAACATTGATACTAGCAGCTCCAGCATGAAATTGAACTTTATGAGTGCTTGTGTTTGTTACATCCATAATAAAAGTACAATACCCACCACTATAAGTGTTATTACTTGAAGTTTGTTGAATAAAGACAGCAGCAGATGCAGCTCTATCATAACTACTTCCATCAGTTGTAGTTTCAAGATCGCAAGTTATTCCTCTATTATCGCCATTGTAATAAAAATAAGCAAGAAATTCTATTCTCCAAATTCCTGTTGATGGAAATGTAAAAATACCTGAGCTTTCTGTCATTCCAGTTCCTATCACACCAGCTCCATCTTCATCTGCTCTTTCCCAATTAGATGAAATAGGGTCTTGTTCTCCAGTAGCAGTAGCACTTATTCTCCATAAATCTACAACAGCAGATGCTGTTTTAATATACGAATAATCCATTCGCTTTAACACGCCTGAGTCACTCACTAAGAATTCATCTGTGTCTGCTGGTGCTGCACCTAAAGCTGTGTCTGCTGAAATTATATCTTGTGCTAGTTTAGCATTAGTAATAATTCCATCTGCTACATCAGAACTTGTTAAAGGTGCGTCTGTTGGTTTTTTACCTATAAAAGCCATCTTATGTTATCTCCATTATAGACAGAGTGCCAGAAACTTTATCAGATACTGAACAATCTATGTTTAAATAATCTGTTGTTTCCATAACTACTTTTCCACCAGATAAAAGCTCTAATGAACTTCCAGCTGGAATAGTTACATCCTTCACTAAGAAAGATGTTGTGTTAGTTACATTGTTTGCTCCGCCTCTGCTTCCTGTATCACTAACTAATTCTACTTCAACAGTAACTGCTGAAGAATGAATATTAGTTAGGATTAAACCAAGTACAACTGTTGTAGTTGATCCAGCTGCAGTATACATTTTGTATGGTGTGCCAGCTGAAGATGGTTCTGCTGCAAATGTAACAACTTTAAAAGTATTTGCCATTTTTATCCTCCTATTATCCTAATGCGATTGCTAGAGCTGTCGGATCATCTAAAGTACAAGCTATCGTAACTGTATCTGTAGAACTTCCAGTAGTCGTAATATTCGCACCAGCCGCTATCGTTAAAGTGTTGCCATTTGTTATTGATTGTGAAGATCCAGATGAGCCAGCAACAGTAAAGCTCGTCATAGATCCGTCTGTTCCAGAAAAACTAAAGTGTACTCCTACTCCATCGTCATCCGAGAATGAACCAGAGCTAACAACATGAGTAACTGGAACTTTTGTATATCCACTTGCATCGGTAACTGAACCAGAAACTTTAAAGATAGCATAAGTTGAAGGTGTACCTTCTTTAGTTATGGTTACAATTCCTTTTGCTGTGGTATTAGTTATGTCATCCCAAGATTGAACATAACCAGAAATATCAGCTGAAGCATCATCAGCATCATCGACATATAAAATTGAAACACTAGATAGAGTTGCGTGATTAAAAGCTATTTTTCCAGCACCTGGATCGGCATCAGAAGTTGTGCTTTCCCAAGTCATTGAAAGTTGAGAGTTTGTTCCACTTGCGCCTGTCGACCCCGTAGACCCAGTACTTCCAGTACTCCCAGTCGACCCCGTGTCGCCTTTATCTCCGTTTCTTGTAAAGTGAACTGATAACTCGTCTGCTGATGAAAAAGTATTATTAGATGCTAAATGAGTAACTGTTAATTTGTTATAGCCACTAGCATCAGTAGCAGAACCAGTTACCTTAAATCTTGCATAAGTCGTTCTGTCGTTAATATCAACAATGTGAATATAACCTTTAATAGTTGATGTGCTATCATCCCATGTAATCGTATCAGCTTGTGTTGTAACTCCATTAGCATCAGCGTCATCAATATAAATTACTGTTACACTAGCGTAAGTTCCATTGTTAAAAGAAATCTCTCCAGCACCAGGATCTGCATCACTTGTACCAGTATCAAATTTATAATAGTAACCAGGTATTGTTCCATCTTCTCCACTTGCTGAAAATGCAATCCAACATTTATCATCGGCAGTTAAAGTTCCAGCACCATCAATATAAACTAATGTAATTTTTGTATAACCAGAAGCATCCGTTACAGCTCCAGTTACTTTAAAAGTATGCCAAGTATCTAAAGTATTGGCTTTTGAAATTCTTATTCTTCCTCTGTTAGTGTCGTTACCAGCAACATCATCCCAAGATTGTACCCAGCTTGAGACATCCGTTCCATTATATTCAAGATCATCAACATAAGCGATAGTTGCACTCGCAATTGTTGCATTATTTAATCTAAAATATCCAGCTCCAGGATCACTATCAGTTGTTGTTGTTGAATATTGAAACATTGCACTATCTCCTCCAGCTGGAAGAAAATCAGCAATAGTTGTTAAATTTCCAGAACTATCAAATCCTAAAGCCTTAGATGCTCTGTCTGTTGCACTATCTGTAAATTCAGATGTAGTAATAGTATTTGTTCTTGAAACTTTAAATGATCTATCTAATTCTTCTTGCAGCTCTTGTGCTTGCATTAGAGCTTTATCTAAAGCATCTTCGTGAGTTTCAGCTGGAAACGGATCGTTTGCTACATAATCTGTTTCTTGTGTTAAAGCTGTGTTTCTTAAAAGAACTAAAGTCGTTCCAGACGCTGGAGCCGTAACCATAGTTACTGTTCCGCCTGCTGCTCCATTATCAGAAATACCATAGTTAGTAGATCCAGTTCCTTCGGTTTTAATTGTTTCAGTTCCAGTAGCCGATCTTTCAATTACTGTAATTTCATCTGTTGTGTTAATTGGAAAAGTATAAGTAAACGCAGTAGTGGAACCATTACCACTAAAACTGTTTTTAATATTTGTTGTGCTTATTGTCATTTGTTAAACCCATGTAGTTCATTAATAAATCTTTCTTGTGCAATATTAAGCGCACGATCGAACATTCCATTTAATAGGAGCTGTTCAAATACTTCAGAGCGAATGTTTGAAACTTCTTTAAGAATGAGCATTTTCTTAAAGTAGTCATTGGGAGCATTTTTATACTCCTTGGAAATTATAAATTTTTCTAAACCACTCTTTACCAAAGTTCCAGCTATTCGTCTATACTCTGATAATTCTTTGTGGTTTAAATCAACTGTTATTTTACCTCTAGGTAGTTCACTTAATTGCTTTTGTAAACGATTATTTTTAGAATGTTTTGCTTTTAGAGCCTCCATTTTTAAAGGATCTAAAATAAGATATTTTCTTATTTCCTTAATATTTGGCATCATTCTTGTAAGCTCGCCATGTAAAGCTTGAGATATATCTACATCTCTTTTCTTTCTAATAAACCTATAAGCATGTTTTTCATGACCAAATATATCATAATCTTTTGGCGCATCTATTCCCATGCCAGGAGTATTATTTTTAATGTTTTGTATCATTCCACCAATAGTCATTTCATTGGTAGTTATTTCAGCAGCATCCTCGCCTCTAAGCTGTTGTTCCCATCTGGATACTTGTCTTGTAATTCCAGGAGTTAATGCACTTTCAAATATTCTTTTACCAGACTTTGCAAGATTGTATAAAAAATCTTTATCTCCAGATAATATTTTAAAATATTCTTTAGATTGTTTTGTATAACTTTTATTAAAAAAGTTTTCCCCAATAGAGATTGCAAGAGCTGTCATAGCTTTAGTCCAAGCCTCTTTATCTCCGCCATGATCCCATATCTCTCTACCAAGCTGCATTATATCTACTGCTTGTGAAAGCATTTGACCAAATGGATCTACACCATTGTAAGACACAACAGTATCCCCAATTATAAGAGAATTACTTGGTACATCTAAAGCTTTCTCTAAAGCGTATGGTTTAGATGGAATTTTTTTATTTTTTTCAACATTTTTAATACTTGCATTGGTACCAGTAGCAGTTCCAAAATAACCCATGGATCCAGCTGACATAATAAACATAGTACCGATTGAAAGCTTAGCAAGAGCTAAATCTCTAGTAGCTCCACCTTGTTTAAATTGTGTACCCCAATTAGTAAAAAGATTTAAGCCAGGTGTACGTTCAGCAGAATATCTTAATATGTTTGTAGGTGTTTGAATAAACGTAATCATATATCTACCAAGCCATAGTTTTCTGATTTGTTTAACTCCATGCGCTCCTTGAGAAAGCTTGTCTCCTTTAACACCTGTAGGAGTTTGGAATGTAATATATTGAGCCTCTTTAAATGCTGCCTCTTGCGCCTCTTTACTTGGATGAGAAACAAAATCAGCAATAAAAGCTCCAGCATCTTTTTCTGTTAATCTACCCTCTTTCATTAATCTAAAAGCTTTTCTCCAACCTAAAGAATATAATTCAGATCTATAAGCAAGTGTTTTAAAAAATACATCTCCAGCGTTTAGCGATTTAATAGGTAAACCATTTAATGTTGCAATTTTACCAATTACATCTGTTGCTTTTGCTATAGTATTATTTTTAATACCAAGTGTACTAGCATTAAATACACTTGATGGAGCTTCTACTTTAGAACCAGCTACTAAAGTTTGTTCTCCATTAATAGCTTTAAAGAATTGTTCTATAGCCTCAGAGTAAGCCATCTTCTGACCATAATGTTTAGCATACCCCTCAAAGTGAGCTACACCATCAACTCTATTAATAAGTCTATTAAAATTAGATGCCAAACTTCTTTCAAAGTTTGCATTAAACAATGTAAATGTATTACCACTTATGTTTTTAACGTGAGTAATAGGATTTGATAAAATTAAATTTATAAAACTTTCGTAAGCAGCGTTTGATAATTTTGTATCAAAACCAGTATTATCAATAAATTTAGCTCTCTTATTTTTAGGAAGAGATAAATACATTTTAGCGGTTTGAGCTATATCATCTGCTCCACCCATTTTCTCTAAGGTGTGAGTCATATTTAATTCAGCAAAACTAGAATCAGAAAATCTTGTAGATTGAGATGTTAATTGCCATTCTCTTAAAGCTCTACCAGCATCTGATCTTATTGCTGATAATTTTTGATGAAGATTAGCAACAAGTGCCATTTCTTGTTTAAATAAAATTCTATCAGCATCTGCGCCATTAACAGCTTTCTTTGCTAATTCATCTAGTTGTTCAACTTTAAAAACATAAAAATCTCTAAAAGCTCTAATCTTAGATGGTGGAGGTATTTCTCCAGGTTTTGTTGCAAGAAAATCAAAACTTAATTTTGACTTATCTTTACTTAAAATATTTGCAAGCTCGTCAATATCTTTATCTTTTGTTTTAGTATTTAATTTATCTTTATAAAGTTTCTCATGAGCAGCAATCATATCATAAATGTCTTGATCGCTATTAATGTATTTAATGTTAAATGTGTTTAAATGTTTTGAGTCTTTATAAACACTTGTTGATTTTGGTTTAACAAGATCTAAAATTACATTTGCTTCTTTATCTGTAGGTTTAATTAAATAATTATTCTTTTTTGGAATAGATGTACTTCCATCACTTGAAATAATATTTCCACCTTCAGCTTGACTAGCTCCCTCAGTAAGCTCTTTAGCCTCTCCAGAAAAATCTGTCTTATCTTTTACTATAGTAGATTCATCTATCTTTTTAGGTTTACCCTCTGCCTTAGATATAATCTCAGAAGATTTTTTTAAAATATTTGAGACTACAGGTTTTGTTAAATCTACAATGGGTTTTATAACCCCTTCTTTTAATATTGGTCCGACCATTTTGTGATAATTGGGATAGAATTTATCCCATTTTCCTTTCTTCTATACTAAAATTTGTTTATTGTGTAGCACTAATATATAGCACCACTACCTTTTTTTTCTGTTTCAATAATAGCGTTTTTTCTAATAGTACCTGTTTTAATTGTTGCTGAACCCTCAACCGCTGGAGATACTAAATCATATACATATTGAATCTGATTATCTAAATCATTATTAAAATATTCATCTGGAATTAATCTTCCTGTAACCAAACCTCTTTTAAAATTTTTTAATCTAGCTTTATTTGTTGGAACTTTGGCATAAACTAATTTAATGGTATAACCATTTTGATTGAATTTATTAACAACATTCATTACTTTTTCCTGGTTTTTACCTATAATAGGATAAACTACATTATCCCCATTTTCTGCAGCCATAGTTAAAACTCTTTCTGTTAAAAACTTACCCTCTTCATGAACGGCTGATGTAGCAGATGTATTTTTTTTACCTGTTAAAGCTAATTTAAAATCATCTGAATCAATAACTTTTGAACCAAAGTGTTCAGAAATTACTTCTCCTTTAACAGATTTGCCGCTAGCAGGAGAACCAATCATGATATGAACAATCTTATCTTTTTTAGATGCTCCTGTACCATAATAAGTATTTACCGCATTATCGTATCCAATGACTTCAGTACCATTAAAATCAAACTTTCTATTTGATTGCCAATTAGGATCCATAAATTTATTAGCTGTGGATTCTAACTCTCCCTTTTTCTGATTCTCTATTACCTTTTTGATATTTTTGTCTTTTTTAAGTATTTCAATAGAGGCATCGCCAATATTTGGTTGACCCTCAAGCTTAACTACATCTGTAGCTGTTTTTATATCATCTACGTTAGGATGTTTCTTTGGAATGAAACCGAGCATTTTTTCATCTTGTTGTTGAACCATATCCTCAGATAATTTTTTAATCTGTTTTTCTTCTCCTAAATATTTGAATTTTTCTCTAGGAGGCATTTTTGAAATTTTATAATATCTATAAACTTCACGAATACCTCTAAATAATTTTTCAAATAAATAACCATCAGCAGCTCTTGGTATAAATTCCAACATACCCTCAAGACTAACCCCACTATCAGCATATTTTTCGTCAAACTTTTTAAGGGAATCCATGGCTTTAGAATCTCCTAAAAATTTAGAATACGCATCACTCACTAATAATTCTTCATTTTTAAAACCCATACCAGATGCAAACATCCAGGCTAACATATTAGCTTGAGGTACTCCTATTCCACCTTGAATTAATCTGGATCTTGCAAGAAATAGATACGGCATAGCTTGAAACATATAGCCAGTTAAATTGTTAGCAAAAGTTTTATCTCTTTCCGAATCCAGTTTATGTACTCTTTCAGATAATTGTCTTAATGTTAAATTAAATGGTTCTGGTCCAATGTTTGCTTCAGCTACCTCATTAATAAAAGGTGTTAATCCAGGAAAAGCTTTTTCTGTATTTTTAACTCCATTTTCAATTCCTTTAAAAATTCCATACAAAGCATCTTCTGGTAGGTTAGCAAAAAAACTTGGTAAGTTTTCTGTAAAAAATTCCTTAGTCGTTTCTAATGATTTTTGTTTAGCTTTAATTTCTACTTCATTATAAAAAGGTATATTAGTACCAGATATTGTTTGATCTTTACCAGCTTGATTAAAATAAAAATTACCAGTATCTAAACCAAGATTTTCAGCAGCACTAAAAGCACTTGAATTAAGTAGATGCTCTTGTTCGTATAAAGGTGTTAAAGTTTCTTCTAAGCTTTCAGTTATATTAAGTTCCATTAATTTTTCTTCATTAAGTTTTTAATTATTGATGATAATCCTCCAGCACCCTCTCCAGCTGCAAATTTTAATCTATCTTCTGGTAGAATTGATGGATCTGATACTGCATATTTATATCTTATAATATATAGTTTATGAGCTTTATCTAAGTTATCCATTTCAAATATAAATTCTTCATGGTTTAAATTTCCTTCTTTATAAAGTTGTGCAATTTTACTTCTTTTATCTATAAAATAAGGTTCTCCTCCAGCTGATATAATTTGGTTAGACCAATTACTTTCTTCTGCAAAAGCGGGTAAAGGAAAGACAGTTAAATTTGGTAGAGCAGCTCCTGGATTAAATTTAGCAATCGTTTTAAACATAGCATCAGTTACATTGTTTCCTTTATTCATAACTAAATCATCAAAATATTCTATTGCTTGTCCACCAATAGCTTTAACTGTTCTTGAATCTTCTCCAATACCAAACTCATAACTATCACTAGCAAAAAATATTGCTTTCATTATAGATAAAGTAGATTTGTATTCAGAATATAATTCAGAATCTTTTTTAAGTTTATTAATTTTAGTTATAGCTTTACCTGTAGCTTCAGCTGAAAGATTTAAAAAACTTAAATCAGATTCTTTAACCTGTATTCTTTTTTGTAATGCTTGTAATTCAATAGGAGTATCTGATGTTAAAATTTCATTATTAATATCATCAATTAATCTATCGTCATCTAATAGAACCACTCCAGCTCTGTAATCAATTAGTTTATGATACATTGTCTCATCAATATCATTATTAACAAAAGCTCTTTTAAGTTCTTTATAAGTAATTAATTTATCTGAAAAATCTTGATTGTTAGCATTTTCGTTAAAATCTTTAATTCTAACTGCTAGTTCAGCAAAATTATTTGCTTGGTCATCAAGAGTTTTAGCATCTATAATTTGTTGATCTTTTATTTCAGCCTCAATATTTTCAGCATGGTTTTCGTATGCTTTTTCTAATATCCATTTAGCTGAATCTTTATCTTTAACATGATCGGTTACAATTTTAGGATTATCAATAAGAGATTCTGGATCATTGGTAGCAAGCATTATAGCTGCATTCTGTTGGATCTTCTCGTTTTGTTCGTTTTCTAATGTTATCCAATCCGCTGACTTATAAAATAATTTATTATTTTCGTCTGAAAAGTAGCTTGCTATTCTATCTTTAGCAGCATTAACTTCCCACACATTATTAGAACTACCAATAGTTTTTTGATTTTTCGCTAACATAATTTTATCTTTTGCTTTTTTTTCATCAATAACATTATTAGCAATTGCTTTTTCTAAATCTAAAGATTTTGCAGATAGGTTTGTTTTAAACCAACTATTAACTTTATTCCTAACTGCTGTATTTTGGTCTATTAATAATTTATCTTTTAATAAAGTATTAATTACTGAAAAACTATTTAGATCGTCTGGGTTAGATGATCTGTCAAAATGAATAGCTTGTTTAGCCATACTACCCTCTAAAGTAGAAGTTATATCGCTTGCTTTATTTGAATCTTTTGTTTTTTTAACGAATAAAGCTAAATCAACAAAAGCATCTCCTGCAGCAGCAGATGATTTAGTAGAACTATAAACTGAACCAGGAGATACAGCTAAAGATGTTGCGGATACATTTGTTGTTTTTGTATCTACTTGTGCCTGTGATTTATATAATTTTATTGCCATTATTATCCTTGCATACCTGTATAAACAGACATTCCTGTCGTTAATAATGATTGACCCGCATCAAAGTAACTTTGTCTTTTAGCAAGTTTACCTTCCCATTGAGCTAGCATACCTTTAGCCTCGCTTAATTTTGCAGCATTTTCTGCTCTAGCTTTACCAGCCTCTGCATTGTATTTCATAACTTCAGCATCTGTTTTTAATTCATAATCTTGATCTATATAAGCATCAATAGGAGTTCCAGAAAATGTAACTCCGCTTGCAAGATAAGAAACTTTTAATTGATCTCTAATTTCTTCTGCTGATCTTTCAAATCTAGGTTTGTCAAACTTTTCGTAAAAATTCCAAGCTTGATCTTTTTCTTGTCTTTGTATAGCAGCATCTCTTTCGTAAAGCTTTTTATTATAAGCTCCTACTTTCTTTGCTGCTTTTCCACCTTGTAAAATACTAATAAATGACATTAATAAACCTTTGCGTATAAGTAATAATCTGAACCATCTGGACCATATTGTTTCATTAAACCTTCTCTTTTAAATCCTAACCACTCTGCAAATCTAATTGCTTTATCACAATCTGATTTAACAGATGTTTGAATCCTTTTAATTTTATTATTTGTTGCCAAATAATCTGTTCTAATTTTTATAGCTCTAGCGCAAGTTATAGGATATTTCCATATTTCCTTGCTTGCGATAACCCACCCCTCAGCTACATTATCCCAAAGATGATTTACACCTCCTGCCGCAATGGGTATGTTATTCACAGTACCAGTAAACGACATTCCAACTTCTTCCATAGAGACCACATACTTATGATGTTCTGGTCTTAATTCTAATGCTGGCTCGTTCATTCCTAAACCAAGAATAGATTGAGCATGTTCGCTTTTAAAAGGTATAATTTCAACTTTAGACATTCTCTGTTTCCAACCTAGGATAAATTCCTAGAATTGTCATTGGCAGAGCTTGTGGTTGTTGAACATAAACTAAACCCTCTGTACCATAATCGGAATCAAATTCTATAAATTTATCTCCTGTAAACAGCGGTACTGGTAAATTCATGCTTGCCGAGCTATCTCTAAAATCTATAGCAGTTAGATTATCAATATTGGGTCCAACGCTGGCACCAACTGTTTCATGAAATCTAACCGATAAGTCATAAATTCTTTTTGTTTTTGTTTGTGTTGTTTCTGTGTAACCTTCATCTAATCTCATTGTCTGTAAATCAGATGAATATAATAATCCTATTTTAGCTTCTTCAGAAGAAGTGTCTATTGTAACAGCACCCGATGATACTGTTTTATTATTTTGTGCTGCACCATCTCCAATTATTGCAACTGTTTCTCCTTCTAAATGATCTAATCCAGATAAACTTGTTGTAGAATTTCCACTATAAGCTAAACCAGAATCTACATAATGAAATTCTGTTAAGTCTTTACTAAAATCAAATGGAGTAAAATATTCTACATAACGTCTTACAGCACCATTAATCCATCTTTTAACTATAACCCAAACTTGATCTTCATCACTATCTCCATTAATAATTGCAACACTTTCTACTTCCGCATGTTTTAAAATATTATCTGTTTGTTCAGATGTGTGAGCTGCTGTTAAATTAACTGGAGTTAATAAGTTAGATTTAGCATAAAGTTGAAACTGATTATCATCTACTTTACCCACATAATATTTTGTGTTTTCAGATAATCCTGTAATTGATGTTCCAGTATTATCATAATAAATAATTTCTCCAGATTGCAAACCATGTGAAGAAGAATAAATCATATCAGTTTGAATATTTACACCTTGATAAATATACTGCGTAGTATCTGAGCTAGGAGCTGAAGTAAAAGATATGGCAGTTCCCGCTGTTGCATTAGCTGATGTGGTTGCTAATTTAATCGTATTACTATCTGATGCTATTGTGTAATAAAGATTTGAATTATTTAATCCACCTATAGCATTAGATCCAGCATAATAATAAACTGGATCGCCAGTAGATAATCCGTGTGATGTTAAAGTTATAGTGTTGTTAGTTGTACTAACTATTGTTGAATTAGATGTAAAAGAAATTTGTTGTTGTATAATATTTTTTGTAGTATCAGACTTTCCGCCAAATATATGACGATGCCAGGCTACTACTTGCTCTAATCGATTGTATGTTAGACCTGCTAGCACTCCATCGGTTCTAACACACCAGACTACCGAATAAGGCTCCTGTTGGTAATCCATTTGAGTAATGCCCGATTCCGTTATATGTTCCGACAAGATTGTCATATCTGGAGCCTGATAGCCATCTGTGTCAAAGTTATATGCTAGCTCTCTTATCTTTCTCTTCGCTCTTTGAAGAAAGATTGTGGCATTACCAATCGATAGTGCATCTACTCCCGCACTTCCGTAATTAGATTGTTTTCTAATGTTAATATTTGTTGGTGTTATAGCGTCTTGTGCTGAACCAGAACTAACAGCATATTCGCCACCCGTTGTCATACAAATTAAAGTTCTTGTAGCTTTTAAAGATTTAATCGCATTTACTTGGTTTGATGCAATAGTATAAACCATAGCATCATCAGCATTTGTTCCAGATGTCATATTCTCATAATCCCCAGATTTTGAAAAAAATAAAGTTTGAGGTTGATCTGTTGTACTGGCAAATACTAATCGTTGTTCAAAGAAAGAAACGCAAGACGGATGACCCGTGGTATCTGAAAAGGAACCAAGTTGCCATGATGCAGTAGCATCGGTATTGGCAAATGCTTTTGTAATTGTGCAGACTACAACTGTGGTATTAGTTCTTCCTGTAATTACTGCCTCGCCACTATTAAATTTTAAAATTCTTCCAACATCTGTTGTCGCCCAACCAACTCCACCATTAATTCCTGTAATTGCACTAGCTGTAAAATTGACGCTAGTTCCCGTTCCAGAGGATGCGGGAGTTATAGTAGTTGCCGTGGTATTGGCATCCATGTAGGGTCCAGTTTCAGCAAAGTCTACTTCTGATAATGTCCAGGAAGTATGACCCGTTCTTGTAAGTTTTGAAACTTCATGGCTACTATGACAGATATACATAGTGTCAGCAGATTGCGCAAATTTCAAATCAAATAGTTGTGCTGTCGTATAATTAGTTGTGATTTGATAAATTTTGTTAGCAGTACCTGCTGAAGAATATGTTGTGTAAGAAGATGAATCAATATCTGTGCCATCAACATTTTGCAGTTCAAAAGTATTGGTAGTTTTATCAGCTACTTTAAATGTTTTGCCATTTACTTCTGTCATACCCACAACACTTGTAATAGTTATAAAGTCTCCATTAGAATAACCATGAGAACTAGATGTAACTACAGCTGGGTTAGCTTTAGTAATAGCAGTAATAGTTTTGTCGCCTTCTGTAATTTGACCATTATCTTTAAAGAAACGAATGTATTGATTGCCAAATTCTAAAACGTAAGTTTGTTCAGTTGAAAATTCAAAAGGAATAAGTCTTGTTTTATTAGCGGATGTTTTAATTTCAGATACAAAATAAGTACCTGGTCGTCTTGTAGCTGGTCCATGAGGAAGAACTACAAAGTTTTCTAACCTAGTACATCCACTAAAGTATTTCTGAAAGTCTGTTCTTCCTTCCATACGAGAAGAAAGCTCCCCAGCACTAAAGCTAGGAACTGATAAAAGTTGTTTTCCCATATTATGTTCTTGAGTTTATAAAGTCGTCTGCTTGTATTTGATCTGTTGGTCCAAGTGTTTGATCTGTATTAATACCACCTTCTCCTGCGTCTGTGTGTCTTGCCTCAGATAATTTGAATTGGTATTTTTCATTAAACATTTTTGTTACCTGTAGATTTGCAGTAATTGAATAAGCTATATCTGCTGCTAATCCCGCTGAAATTGTTTCTCTTAATAAAACATCCATCTCATTTGGGTCTGTAATTTGAGATATATAAATTAAATAAAGCGATGATTCAGTTGATAATATTTTTCTACCTTCAACTTTGTAATTGGTATCATAAGCATTAATACCTAATACTCTTAAGCAATCCGCTGGTAAAGTATATTGATAAGTAAAACCCCAAGTTGGAGTATCGCTATCTTGAGCTAATAAAATTCTTTTAACTAAACAGTTCCAAGGATGTGATCTAAATACTGAATCTCTAACTGTTGTATATCTTTCATTGCATATTCTTGCATTTTTAGAATTTTCAGTAAGAGCTGTAATAGAACTAGCTCCTAATTGATTGAGTGCAGAATTACAAATTGAAATTACTGATGCCATGTTAATCCTTTTTAATTATATATTTTCTTCTTAATTTTCTTGGTTTAACTAAAGCAAATATTTCAGCTTCAGTTAATTCTTGCTTTATATCAAAACCATAATGATACTTATTATCGTTTTTAAAACGATCTACTAAAACATATCTATAAATATGATTGTTATGTTTAAAATGTAAGACAAGTTTTGGTTTATCTAACTTTTTAATCATAAGTCTCCAGGCGGGTAGGTTTCCCATCCCCGCCTAAAGTTTTATTTATTAGTCAATAACGTAAGTTATGTAACCGCAAAGATCGTCTCCATCTACTAAAGCACCTATTGCTAAAGCAGTAATTTCAACGCCATCTCTACTTTCAAATGTATAAGTTCCACCTGTCAGCTTTCCAGCTGCGATGTTACTTTCCATATCGAAATATCCGACAGCATCTACGTCTAAACCATCCACTAAACCATCAACGTCTAATGCAACTGCATCTCCGTTTAAGTCTGTGTATGCTTTCCAACCAATATCCATTGTTTGTGAACTAGTTACCCAGTTACAATAGAATCT
>Ga0208790_1000527_pt1 | contig 18462 bp, 19 predicted proteins | sample 10_taG_FD_184083 | JGI IMG/M metagenome (GOLD analysis project Ga0208790, IMG submission 184083) | Marine viral communities from the Subarctic Pacific Ocean - 10_ETSP_OMZ_AT15264 metaG (SPAdes) (version 2) | ecosystem: Environmental > Aquatic > Marine > Oceanic | place: Pacific Ocean | collected... | reverse complement strand
CAAATGCAATTACTGGTGGAAGTACTACTGCTTATATAAATGGTAATTTAAGAAGATACATTTCTTCAAATACAGGAACATATACCTTCCCTATAGGTAATGGAACAGGAACCTCAAATTACCAAAAAGTAGATTTAATAAATGGAAATTTAGTTGGTGTGAGTTATATAGATGCTTTAGTAGGAGCAATGCCCGCAGGTAGTATGGCCAATTTAAATACTTCTCAAATAGGAACTATGTTAACAGAAGTGTTTGATAAACAATGGACATTAACTCCTAATTCTCAACCAACAGGAGGAAGTTATGGTGTTAATTTATTTTTAAATGGAGTAGGTGGAGCATATATTGAAGATGGTAATTTTACAGTTGTAAAAAGAGCAGAAAATTCTACAACTTGGGCTGATTGGAACACTTATGAATCAACAACTACTATCCCAGCTTCAGGACAACCAGGAAGAACTATAGCAGATGGGTATGCACAAAAAAGTGGATTTAGCTCATTTAGTGGATTTGGGATTGGTGGTAGTGGTGGAGGACCTTTACCAATAGATTTAATTTCATTTACCGGGGGATTAGTTGGTGATTATGTTTCTTTAGAATGGATTGTTGCTTGCCAGATTAATAATGATTATTTTACAATAGAAAGGAGTTTAGATTGTGAAAATTGGGAAGAAGTATCAAGAATACCAGGTGCAGGAAATACTAATTCTACAATGACTTATAAAACTTATGATGAAAATCCATATGTAGGAACTTCATATTATAGATTAACTCAAACCGATTTTAATGGGGATTATGAAAGTTTCCACCCAATATCAATTACTTATGAAAAACCAATTAAATTAAGTATAAGACCAAACCCAGTAGGTGAGGAATTGAATTTATATTTAGGAGAAACTTTAAAAGGAATGACTAATATAACAATAGTTAATACAAGAGGTCAGAAAATTTATAATAAAAGTTTTTTAGGAGAATACAATATGATTAATCTTCAAGTTGGAAAATATAAAAGAGGATATTATCTTTTAGAAGTAGATTATAATCAAAGAATTGGAACACTTAAATTCATAAAGGAATGAGACAACATATAACAAATAAAAAAAGAATGCTTAGACCTGTTAGAAGGTGTAAAACTGGATGTTAGCTTTTTTGGAGATTATATTAGCAACAGCAGGATTAACATTTATAGTAACACAATCTAGGTTATTTCAATTTATACAAAGGTGGTATTTGTTTCAATGTCCTTTATGTTTTGGGTTTTGGGCGGGTTTAATATGTTATTTAACCCACCAATACCAATTAGATATAATTAACTATGGTTTAATTGGAAGTTTCATTTCCTATATACTTTATTTGTTAGTAAAACCCTTAATAGATAAATATGATTAAATAAAATGGTGGAGTTGTTGTTTTTAATTGTTGCTATGGTTTTACTTTATTTATTACTTCCTATAGTCGCCCTTTTTATGATTTTAAAATATCTGCTTACAGGTGATAAAAGAACACTTTCTGTATGGTTTTGGAGAACTGCTAGGGCAATTGATATATTTGCTAATGTAAATGGAGCAGAATTTTTTAATGCTATTTTTATTATTGAAGGTGGATACAAATTTGGTAACCCCCAAGAAACAATTTCATCCGTTATAGGAAAAAACCAGAGAGATAAAACTTTATCCCTAGCAGGTAAGGTATTACGTTGGATGTTAGACCAAATTTCCCAGGATCATTGTTTAAATTCTATAAATCTTGATGTTACTAACACACATAAAGATACGTCTAAATAATTCTTTAAAACGTATTAAAAACACTACAACATAATATTAACGTAAGTCGTGGGTATTACATATATAGTGTTGATTCCTTGGTGACCTCCCTTGATCTTCCTGTACAGGAGGCTTGGCTCACCAGGAAAAGGATGTTATATTTACGATGTAAGTTTGAGCCATGAAGGTCAAATAAATATAAATTAAATAAATAAAAAAGTTATGTTAGATTTAGAAAAAAAAGAGTATTTAAGTAAAGAGAATATTAGAAGTTTAGCACCTAGTGTTTTTTCAGAAAAACCATCAAAAGAGGTGTCAAAACATTATGTTCATATTCCAACTGAAAGGGTGATTAATGATATGGAAGTTTTAGGATGGAAAGTTGTTGATGCAAAAGAGGTTAAAGCAAGAACATCTGGGACTAAAGGTTTCCAAAAACATCTATTAGTTTTTAGAAATGATGAAATTGTGATTAATGGTGAAGATGGGGATACGGTTTTTCCACAAATATTATTAACAAATAGTCATGATGCTAAAAATGCATTCACATTTACCGCTGGTTTATTCAGAATGGTTTGTGAAAATGGGTTAGTGATTAGCACTAAAGAATTTGGTTCAGTTAGAGTTAGACACATGGGTTATGATTTTGCAAAAGTTCAAGAAACAATAAAAGAAATTGTTGAACAATTACCATTAACTGTTGAGTCAATGAATAAAATGAAAGCTACTGAGTTGAACCAAGAAAAAGCAGTTGAATTTGCTAATAAAGCCTTAAATACAAGATTCACAGATGATGAATTAAAAAGAATTAAAATTGATATTACTGAATTGTTAAAACCAGTTCGTGAAGAAGATAAAGGTTCTGATTTATGGTCAGTATTTAATGTGGTTCAAGAAAAAATCATAGAAGGTGATTTTGAATATAGAGCAGCTGGTAAGGATAGAAAAGCTAGAGAGATTAAAAACTTTAGACAAGATATCAAAGTTAATGAAAAATTATTTGATTTAGCATTAGAATATGTAGTTTAATAAAATAAGATTAAAAAGTAATATAAGCTCCCAAATGGGAGCTTTTTTTCCTTAAAATAACTTGTCATATTAAAAAAGAATTTTAATATTTATAAGTATGGACATTAACCGTATATTTAACTTATTTAATGATGGTAATTTTAAACCCCATACTACAAAAGAGTTAGAGGAATTGAAAAAGTTTGAAGAATTTAAGGACACCCCTCCTTATAAAGTTGGTATGTTTGAGAAAATGATTCTTAACCATAATAATGTTAGGAAACAGGTTGTAAGTTTATTTAAAAAATCTAATGAGGAGTTTAATGTTAGGGACATAGAAGAAGCAGGTGAATTTATGGCCTATAATAGGGCTTGGGGGTGGATTAGTGAGTGTGATTTAGATAATGATTGTTGGAAAGAAAGTTTAATTTTAAGGAATGGAGACTACCTTACTACTGCCCTTAAATTAGCTGTTCATTATTTTGAAAGTTATGAGGAATATGAAAAATGTGCCTTCTTAAAAAAGATAGAAACCTTTCTTGAAAAGAGTTTGGCTCCAAAAGATTAATTTCATATATTATAGATACGAGTGAGTTAGAAAACACTAGCAACACGAAAATAAAAAAAACGTGACTAGGTGATTAAGTGGCTTAGTTATAATAAGGGTTGGGAAATAATATTAATTAAACATAAATGAGAAATAAACAGTTAATACGAAATCGTCTTCAGACGTTAAATGGGTTATTAAAGAAACTTGATATGAATATTCATAGAGGTGGAACTAAAGATGAAATTAACAACACTCAGAGGGAAATATCTCAAATACTTCAAGATATAACCGATATTATAGAAAGAGAATAATATGAATTTATCAGCAAAACAAATACAAGAAAATTATTATGAATTTTTAGGTTATATTAAACTATACATCTCATCCCCCAGAAGAGAACAATTAGAAACATTTTATAAAAAACATGAAGAGGAAATTATGTTAATGCCTGCTTCCCATAAAAAGGCATATCATAATGCTTTTCCAGGTGGTTATGTTGATCATGTAAATAGTGTTATTAAAATGTCTTTAGCAATAAATAAAGTATGGGTGGATTTTGGGGCAGAACAAAATTACACTATTGAAGAACTTGTATTTTCAGCTATTAATCATGATTTAGGTAAATTAGGTGAAGAAGATAATTATGCTCATTTACCTTCAACGGATGAATGGAGAAAAAAGAATTTAGGAGAAATGTATAAATTTAATGATGTTTTAGCTTATATGTCAGTTCCAGAAAGATCTATTAAGTTATTAGTTGATAATGATATAAAATTAACTAATAATGAATGGTTATCTATTAGATTACATGATGGTTTATATGATCCCGCTAATGAACCATATTTAAAAAATTACATGCCAGAATTAAAACCTCGGACTTCTTTAATATTTATAATTCATCAGGCAGATATAATGGCATCAAGGATTGAATTCGAAAAAGAATGGTTACCAAAATTTGGTAAAAAAGAGAACAAAAAAGATAACTTCAAAGTAAATAATAAAACAACAGCTAAAAATAGAGCCTTAGGTTCTATTAAGAGTGAAGGATTAAAAAGCATGTTAGATAGCTTATGATTACAACAATTTTAATTTCTGTATTATCAGTGGTAATTATAATTCTTATTTTTACGACTATTAACCTCTTAAAAAAGAATGAAAAACAAGAAGACATTCTTGTTGGGTATCTTGAATACCTTGATAGACTTTCTAAAACTGTTGAAGCTTCAGATAAAAAATTAAAAGAAATTGATCACAGTGGAGTATTTAAAGCTGATGATGAAGTGGGTCATTTCTTCAAATCCGTTCAACAACTTCAAGACATTTTAAATGATTTTAAAGTAAAAAGATTAAAGTGATTGTGGTCAAAAAAAGAAAACCCAAGTCAAAAAACTACTTTACAAAGGAAACAGAAAAGGCCATTGTAAGGTATAACAACGAACCAGATTCAGATGTTAGGAGTGTAATTTATAGGGATGAAATCCATTATCCTTTTTTTAAATTAACTGAAAATATTATTCATACTTTCAAATTTTATTATACAGAAGTAAATGAAATAGAACATCTACAACATGAAATAATAACCTTTCTTCTTTCTAAAATGCATTTATTTAACCCCGAAAATGGAGCAAAAGCTTATTCTTATTTTGGTACCATAGTTAAAAATTGGTTAATAATTTATAATACTAAAAATTATAAAAAAAGAGTACAATCAGCACCCGTAGATGATTTATATAAGGATGAAACTTATTCCTATAATTTAGAAGATGAAAAATCAACTGATAATTTATCATATTTTATTGACAAATATATTGAATATATTGGAGATAATTTTTACATATTTTTTCCTAAAGGTAATGATGCTAAAATAGCAGATGCAATATTAGAATTATTTAGAAAAAGAGAAAGTATTGAAATATTTAATAAAAAAGCTTTATACATTTATATTAGGGAAATAATGGCCACTAATGGGTTAGAAGTTAAAACACCAAAAATCACTAAAATAGCTAATAAGTTGTATGATTTATTCAAAGATAATTATATTTTTTATTTAGAAACTGGATATATAGATTTCAAAAAGGCTTAATTTTTTATATTTATTACCAACAAAATATATTAATTATGAGCCATTTAGATAAAAAAGTATTTGGGAAAAAAACCTACTCAAATTTATTAAAAGAAATATACGATAATCAAAAAAAGAAAGAAGGACAAATCGCTGCTCTTATTTCTGAATTGAAACCTTTAATACAAGATATAGGGGATGCTACTATGATAGTACCCTTAATTAAAGAATATATGGAGTTAGGTATTAAAAATGATGAAGCATTAATTAAAGTTGCTACTATTTTTCAAAGAATATTTGCTAATGATGGGAATGAAGATAATGGGTTTGGTATAAGTGAAGAAGAAAAAGATCAACTTTTAAAGGATATAAAAAGTTTACAGTTACCCCCTAAAAAAGATAAGGAGGAATAATGAGGGGATTAGATTTCGGATTATCGGCCAATAAAAGGAATAGTACATCTGCATGGTCATCAAACTCAGAACTTCAAAAACTTGAGGGGTTAGTTAGTTCTAAGATAATAGTTGGTAGAGTTACTGATACTATTCTTAATAAAGATTACCCTAATATAGATGAATATGGGGGGGAAAATGCTATAGGTTCAATTTTCTTTAAAGATATATTTCATTCAGACGACTCCCCAAAACAAGCATTACCTTTTTCATTTGATTCAATCAAATTCCCAATTGTTAACGAATTAGTATTATTAATAAATCTTCCTGTTTCTGATTTTACAGTTGATAAGGTAAATTTTCGTTATTATTATATTAGTATTATAGGACTTTGGAATCACCCCCACCACAACTGTCTCCCAAAACTTGAAAAGGATGAAAAACTTAACCCAGAACTTAATAGTGATTACCAAGATTCAACATCTGGTCCTATAATTAGACAGGTAAAAGATGGTAGTACTGACATAAGATTTAATAGTAATAAAAATGATTTCCAAAAAACTTTTGAAGAAAGGTTAAATATTCACCCCATTCAACCCTTTGTTGGAGATGTTTTATATCAAGGTAGGTGGGGTAATAGTATAAGGTTTGGAAGTACTACCATTCCCTTTCCTGACCCAAATCAACCCTCATCATCATTACCAGGAAATTCAAGTACTCAAAATTCTACCTTCCCCCAACTTAACCCTTGGTCTTCAACTGGAGGAAATGGTGATCCTATTACTATTATTAGGAATGGTCAATCCCCAGAAGAATCAGATGAGGGTTGGATTCCTATAACTGAAAAAATCAATGAGGATTTATCATCCATTTATGCTACTTCAACTCAAAAAATTCCTATAGAAACCCAAAATTATGAATGGTCATCATATGATAAAAACCCCCCAACGGATCCAAATTTATTTACAAAACCTCAAGTTATAATTAATTCAGATAGGTTAGTTTTTAATGCTAAAACAGATCACGTTTTAATTAGTGCTGAAAAATCAGTATTTTTAGGATCAAATTCTTCACTAAACTTTAATGCTGGGAGGAGAGTTGTTATAGAATGTAGTGATATAAAATTAGGAGATAGGTTTGCAGAAGAATCATTAATTTTAGGTGATACTTTTTTAATGCAATTAGAAACTGTAATGCACCAGATAGTGGCATTATGTACGGCTTTAAAAACAGTACAGAATTGGCCTTTCGGTATGCCTGTTCCTAATGGTCCTTTACTTACACAGGCAACTGCTTTAGAAGGTGTTATTACAAACCCAAATAAAGATGGGTTTTTAGATACATTAGAAGATTATAAATCAAAAGTTAGTAAAACTAGATAATGGCTGTTACTATAGAAAATAATACTAAATATGATATATATATCCTTTCGGATGGGAGTGCTATTTCTGCTAAAAAAATAGGACCAAAAACAGAAGCTATAATAACTGAAGGATGGATGGGGGTTCCTTTTAAACCCGGAAAATATTTATTTCCTGATGATGCTATATATGGACCAGGTATAAAAGTTGAATCATTTTCCTCACAATGGTTTAAATTAGCAGATGAAGCTCTTATTATTGTAAATAATAAAAGATCAGAAGGATCTCCTCCATTAGCCCCTTTAGAAATTACTGAAATTATCCCTGTACCACCCCCACCACCCCCACCAGAACCTACTAAATATTCAATTTCAGGATTTGTTGTTGATAATGGAGATTTAAGTCCTTTAGAGGGTTTTAAAGTAGAAGATGAAATGGGTGCTACTGGAGAAGAACATAAATATGATAATGAGAGTAATTTCTCAATATCAGGAACTTATACTCCATCAGAGGGTTCATATGTTGGAAAACCTGTAAAATTAACTTTTAGTAAAGAAGGTTATGGAACTATTTCTAATAAGATAGCTATTAAAAAAGATCAAACTATTAATAAAAGTATTTTTCCTATTAAACTTATAAAAGATAAAAATGAAGAAAAAATAGGAACAAATCAAGCTAGAGAAACTTCCGTAGAAGAATTAGATTTAATAAAAGGGGAAATTGATATAGACCCAACCCAACTTTTAATGCAAACCGCTATTGGAATTATTAACGATAGATTGGTTCCTTATATGATAAAAAAATTATTAGGTGAACCTTTTGGGATTTATAACCCTATAGGGATGATAAAACAAGCAAAAAAAAGTGCTGAAAATGCAAAAAAAGCAATTGGAGAAGCTAAGGCGGCTCATGAAGAAAAAAAGGAATACAAAAAGGAAAAATCAGAATTAGAAAAAGATGTTGAAGCTCAACAAGAAATAAAAGAAAAAGAATGGGCCGGTAGAGAAAATGAGATAAAAGCCCTAGAAAAAGAAAAAGAAGATTTACCTGATGATGAAGATAAAGAAAAAGAAGAAAAGAAGATTGATAAAGAAATAGAAAAAATTAGAAAAAGTCTTAAAAAGGATAAAGATAAATTTGCAAAATGGCTTAAAGATCAAAATGATTAATAATTAACCGTAGGTATTATGGATGCAACTTTAAAAGCAGAAATAGAAAAATTAGTAAGACCAAAAATAGAGCAAGTAATAGGTGGTTTAAAATCCGATCTTGAGGGTAAGGCAAAATCATCCTGCCCTGATACTGACTGGATTAATAATATTATTGATTTTAAAAATAAAATAACTAAAGAATTAAATAATTTATATGAAAAAATAGAAAGTGTAGCAGATGCTTTAGAAATTCCCCAAAAAATAGTAGATGAAGCCCCTCCCTATATAACAATAGCTAAAATAGGGGTTGCAATAGCAGAAAGTATTCCATCAACATCCTATACCCCAGTAGTTTCAGCCCCTATAACAAAAGTTAAGGCGGCAATTGCTATAATAGAGTTAATTTTAGATGTAGCTGGTCCTATTATTACTACTATTAATTTCGTTTTAGCAATGGTTCTTGAAAAATTAAAAATGGTTTTAGATCTTCTTGGAATGGTTGATATTTTAATAGGAATGTTCCTAGGATTTTTAGGAGAATGTATAGATGAAAATAATCAAGGAGATAAAAGAACTAAATTAAAAGTAGAAGTTCAAGAAAAGCTTAATAATGAATTACTCAAAATGACCCAAGAACAAGCCCAACAATTATCCCCAGTTGTGACTGAAGTAAATGGATTTAAAATGGGGGTTATAACTGAACCTACTTCAAATAGTGTTTCAAGGAGAAGGGCAGTAGCTAGAAATACTCAAGGGGTAATAATGTTAAAGGGGGTATGGTCATATAGTTCAAATGATCAAATTTTAATAGATGAATTATCTTATGTTATTAAAAGGGATAAATTAAAAGCTTAATATATTAATATTTATAAAAAACACAATATGAAATCAACAGAATTAAAAAAATTAATTAAAGAAGCAGTAAGGGAAGCTATTCAAGATGAATTAAAAGAAATTCTTTTAGAAGCTATTAAATCACCAAAGCAAGTAATTACTGAAAGTAAAAATATAAATACCTCAATTCCTACACCACAATTATCCTCAACTGAGACAAGACAAAAATATATGGATGTATTGGATGAAACTGCTTTAAATTTTACAAGTAAAGATGTACAAAAATTTAACCCACAAGGGGCATCAATAGATACAACATCCCCAAACGGACAATTACCTAATGGAGAAGTAGGAATGGATCAAATTATGAATTTAATGACACCCTAGATAATGCCTTTTGACCAAAAACAAATATACCCAATTGATTTTAATAACAGTGCTGCTGTAGGAGTAGATATTCCTTTTAGTGATCCCGCTGTTTTTAAACCTAATTACTTTACAAAAGACGCTATTAAAAATAACTTAATTAACTATTTTTTAACTAATTTAGGGGAAAGATATTTAGTTCCAACTTTTGGTGGGGGTTTAAGGCAATTTATATTTGAACAAATTAATACAAATAATTTAACTTTCTTAGAAAGTAGAATTAAAGAAAATTTAAATACTTATTTTCCACATATTAATATAGGTGATTTAGAGATATTACAACAACCAGATTTAAACATAATAACAGTAAAATTAACATATAGTGTTATAAATACTAATATTAATGATACATTAGAAATAGACTTTGCATAATGGCTACAATAGATAGAGACGTAAAATATTTAAATAGAGACTTTTCTAGTATTAGGACGAAGTTAATAGAATTTTCAAAAACTTATTTCCCAAATTCATATAATGATTTTTCCCCTTCATCCCCGGGTATGATGTTTATGGAGATGTCATCTTATGTAGGGGATGTTATGTCCTTTTATTTAGATAATCAGGTACAAGAAACTTACACCCAGTTTGCTAGACAAACTAATAATTTATATGAATTAGCTTATATGTTTGGTTACAAACCTAAATCAACCACCTCTTCTCAAGTTGAAATAGAATTATTCCAACAAATCCCAGCAAAATATAGTGCAGGTCAGTACCAACCAGATTTTAGATATTCTTTAGTTATTGAACCTAATTTACAAATTTCATCCCCAGATCAAACCTCAATTAGTTTTTTACTTGAAGATAAGGTTGATTTTACCCAATCAAGTTCCTCAGACCCAACCCAAATATCAACATACCTACAAGCGGGTGGTATACCCCAATATTTTCTATTAAAAAAACAAGCTAAATCTATCTCAGCTACTGTTAACACTGAAACTTTCACTTTTACTGAACCTATCCCCTTTAATACTATTAATATAGAAGGAGGGGATATTATAGGTATTTTAGATATAAAAGATTCTGATGGGAATATATGGTATGAAGTAGATTATTTAGCTCAAGAAATGATTTATGATAGTATTAAAAATACAAACCCAAATGACCCAAATAATGTAGCTAATGAAGGTGAAGTACCTTATTTATTACAATTGAAAAAAATACAAAGAAGATTTGCTACTCGTTTAACATCAGAAACTAATTTACAAATACAGTTTGGAGCGGGTAACCCCTTAGATTATGATGAAGTTATTATTCCTAATCCTAATAATGTAGGCTTAGGTTTACCTTTTGAAAAAGATAAATTAACAACTGCTTATTCTCCCACAAATTTTTTATTCACAAATACTTATGGTATTTCCCCTTCAGACACTACTTTAACAGTAAGATATTTAACTGGGGGTGGGGTTTCATCTAATGTTAAATCAAATTCTTTATCAAGAATTAAAAATAAAGACTCTAATTGTAAATTTTCATCTAATAATTTATCCCCTTCTTTAGCTACTTACATATATGACTCCTTAATAGTTAATAACCCAACAGCAGCAGACGGGGGCCAATCAGGTGATACTCCCGAAGAAATAAGACAAAAAACAATATCTAATATTTCTTCCCAACAAAGATCAGTTACTTTAGATGATTATATAATTAAATCTTTGAGTATGCCCTCCAGATATGGGACAATATCTAAAGCTTATATTGAAAAACCAAAATTGACAGATGACCAAGTTTCCACAATTGAAACTTTAAATTTATGGGTATTATCACAAAACTCACAAAATCAATTTATTACAGCCTCTCCCACATTAAAGAAAAATTTAAGAACTTATTTATCCCAATATAGAGTAATAGGGGATAATATTGAAATTAGAGATGCTTTTATTATTAATATTGCTATTGATTTTGAAATTGTAGTATTGCCTAATTATAATAATAATGAAGTATTATTAAGGTGTATAGATTTATTAAAGGAATATTTTCAAAGAGATAAATGGCAATTTAATCAACCTATTTTTTATAAAGATTTACTTGTTAAAGTAGATAATGTTCTTGGGGTTCAAACTGTTAATTCAATACTTTGTTATAATAAATCAGGAGAACTTAATAATTATTCAAAATATTCTTATGATATAGATGGGGCAACAAATAAAAGTGTAATTTATCCTTCATTAGATATGAGCATTTTTGAAGTTAAATTTCCTGATGATGATATTAAAGGTAAAGTAGTACCCTTATAAAAATTAAAATTATGTCCTTAATAAATAGATTCAATAAAACAAATTTAGATTTAGAAAATCCTGCCCCGGCTGGGGGTCCTATAAATGATCCTCAATCAAATTATACACATAAGTATACTAATAAAGATAAATATTTAGATAATTTTTCTGTTTCTTCTTCACCTAATAGTATTTTTGGAACAGAGGGAGAAAATATTCAAGAAAAAAGTTCTTTTGAAAAAACAAATTTAGATTTAGAACGTAATCTACCTACGGGGGGCCCTATAAATGATCCTTCATCTGGTTTTGTTCACAAGTATACAAGAAAAGAACCATATTTAGACAAATTTCAAGGAGCTAGATCCCTTAATAGTGATTTTGGTACTATAGGGAAGGAAATTCTTCCAAATAGTATTTTTGCAACAACAGGATTAGATGTAGAAAACCCCAATGCTGGGGTTAAACAAGGGGGTACTGGAGGCCCTAACAGAACTAATTCTTATAATGTTCCAACAGGGATATATACATTTATGAGATCAACTAATATTTTTAATGAATCCACTAATTATGATGTTGGAATTTTAAGAGAAAAAAACAACACTATTAAAAACTTTCTATTACATAAATATACCCCTACTAACCTTTATTTAGATTCTCAAGATTGGAAAGATAAATTTAATCAATATTAAACCATGGCAGTATATAAATTATTTCCATATAAAGATACTACACTTTATTCATTTTATCCTAATATGAATACGGGGATAGATGCTATAACCCAAATTTCTAATTTAAATATAGCAGTAGATACCAATCCTCAAGTATCAAGATTTTTAACAGAATTTGTTCAATCTGAAATTGAAGATGTTATTAACAATAAAATATCTGGAAATACTTGGGATGTTAATTTTAGATCTTATATAGCCACTGCGGGGGGAATAGTAGAAGAAACTGACTTATCGGTTCACCCTATAGCTCAATATTGGTTTAATGGAAATGGGACTTATTTAGATCAACCCTTAACTGTAAATGGTGCTTCTTGGTATTATGCTCATTATTCAGGATCAACCCCATGGTCTGGTAGTGGTTCAGATTCTACAGACCACTATGTTACAAGTTCATATAATTCTTCTTATGTAGGTGCTGGGGGAGGAAGTTGGTATTATAGTGGATCTGATGGAACTACCTACTCTGTAACTCAATCCTTTGATACCAGAAGTGAGAAGGATTTAAATGTAGGTGTTAAAACCATAGTTGAAAATTGGTATAGTAGTTCAATATCTGGACTTGATCCCTCTGCTTCTTTGGAAAATTATGGGTTTATTACCAAGTGGGAAAATTCAGTCGAATTTAATCCTAGTGGTTCAATTCAACCTGTAATGCAATTTTATAGCATTGATACTAATACAATATATCCTCCCCAATTAGAATTTAAATGGAAAGATTATACTACAATATTAACTGGTTCTGCTACTTCAAGTATAGTTTCAACTACCAATTTAGTATCTTCATTAGCTGAAAACCCAGGAACCTTTTTACCTTCATCAATTAATAGGTTTAGATTTAATGTAGCCCCTAAATATCCAATTGTAACTTTTACTACTGCTTCTCGTTATACAGGAACAAATTATTTACCAACAGCTTCATATTATGCTATAAAAGATTTGGATACTAATGAATTTGTTGTAGATTTCGATACAACATATACACAATTAAGTTCTGATAGTAATGGGAATTATTTTGATGTTTATATGAATGGGTTAGAACCAGAAAGATATTATAAAGTTTTAATTAAGACTAATATTAATAGTTCAACCCTAATTTTAGATGATAATTATTATTTTAAAGTAATAAATGGATAATGGCAGATTTAAGATTTAATAAAAAAGTTTTTAATAATAGAGATTATAAAAGAGTTATAGATACCTCTTTTACTCAATTGGGAGTTAAAACTGTTCAAGAACAAGTTGATGAACAACCAACAGTTGGGGATTTTTTTAAAATGTATAATGAATTATTTTATCAAATTAACGAATTAGGGGCAACTGACTCACATGAATATTTAATTAAAACAAGTGGGGAATATGTTTCTTTTGAGGGGGATAATAAAATAATAAAATCATTACAAAAAGAAATAGCAGGTTTAAGAGAAGAATTATTAGAACTTAAATTAGCCCAAACTACCAAATCTCTTTAAATGTTATAAATGGCAATTGCTTCTTCAATAAATCCTAATGTTATTTTACCCGGTGGGTATGCCCCGGGTGACTATTCTTTAATAAATAATCAAGAACATCAATTTAATTTCACAACCTCAAGTCATATTGAATATTTTATATATGACCCTTATCTTACATTAGTATATGAAAATTACAATTACAAATCATATACTACAACACCTGCCTCCCCCTCCCTTACAACAACCGGATCTTCATTTTCATCACTAGATTATGAACCAGGTGGTGATTTTTCATCCTTTGCACCTTCAAACCAAGGTAAATTTTATTCATATTATTCTTTTTTAGAAAATGAAATAGGAAATTCAGGTTTCCAACTTTATATATCAGAAATTTCATCTGATAGAAAAGAAATAAAATTATTATCTAATACTTTATCATCACTTTCAATAATTGATCAAGCACAAAATTTTATAAATAAAAGAGATAGTAGTGAATATTTTTTAGATTTTTATTTAAATTTAAGTAAAAATAATTTAATCATAGCTAATAATATTAAATTACAAGATGATAATCCTGCTGAACCTTCAGTTTTAATTAAATTATATCAATCCTTACCCCCTTCAGTATCCTTAAATACGGGATGTTGGGTTTGTACTTCAATTTCAGAACCTAAAGCCTATAGTATTGAATTATCACCCCCACCTATTACATATGAAAATAGAAACTATATTCAAGGTCCAAATTTTAATTTACCCATTAAAGATCAAGTAAATAATTCAACTCAAAATTTATCTTATAATGATTTAATTGCCTATAATGCTACAAGTTCATTAGATCAATTAAATAGTTTAATGGATTCAAGTTCATTATCAATTAATGTAGATTATACAGATTTTAATAATTTTATTCATTTTAGTACAGCTCAAACTCGATTAGAAAATTTTCAATATAAGGTAGGATTATTAGAAAGTTATTCATCATCTATATCTGAATTAAATAGTGTAACCAGTTCTACAACTAGTATTATAATTTTAGAAAACAAAGTTAGTGACATTATAACGAATTTTGATAAATATGAATATTTTCTTTATTATACAAGTGGTTCTTCTAAAACTTGGCCTAAAACTACTAATGTAAAACCTTATAAATTGGCTAAAGTAACCAGTTCTCTAGCTTTAACTTGGTTAGGTAGTACAAATGAACAAAGTTCAAATTTTGGAGGTATGTTATTATCTTCTTCAAATTATGATAATGCTAATAAAGACCAATTATTAAAAGCAATTCCTGAATATTTAAGAGATGATTTAGCTAATAAACCATATGAATTATTTGTTGATATGGTTGCTCAATATTATGATAATGTCTGGGTTTATACTAAGGATATAACTCAAAAATATAATGCTGATAATAGGTTAGATTATGGTGTATCTAAAGATTTAGTAGCCAATGCTATTAGAGATTTTGGTGTTAAATTATACCAAAATAATTTTAGTCAATATGATTTATATTCTGCCTTTTTAGGAAATATAACAGAAAGCCCTTATTATCCCTTTAGTAATATTACAGGTTCGGGCGCTGCATTTTGGGATTTAGCTTATTGGAATTTTAGTAATTGGAATTCAACAGGTTCTGCTGCTAGCGCTCCCACAGGCTATGAATACTTAACTGAATTAGTATTACAACCCTTTACTCAAATGTCAATGGATGATGTTAATAAATCTTTATATAAAAGAATATATCATAACATTCCATATCTTCTAAAATCAAAAGGAACTATAGCTGGGTTACGAGCATTAATAACTTCATATGGTATACCTGATACTATCCTTAAAATATCTGAGTTTGGTGGTAAAGATAAAGTAAATGAAAATGATTGGGATTATTACTTTAATAAATTTAATTATTCTTTTAACACAACAGGTTCCAACTTTATAAGTAGTTCTTGGGAAATAAACACACAATTTAATTATACCTATGATACTCCAGGAACTGTAGAATTTAGATTTAAAACTGATGGGTTACCAGATACTAGAGTTTCCCAATCATTATGGTATACTGAAGAAAATTCAGTAATAAATAAAGCTTTAGTTTTAGAATACACAGGATCAGGACTAAATAGTGGTTCTTATAGTGGTAGTTTAATAAATATTCCTCATAGTGGTTCAATTAAAGACCCTTATTACCAATATGGTACTTTAAAATATATAGCTAATCCTAACACAGTTAATGAAGTAAGTTGTAGTGTATATCTCCCATTTTTTGATGGGGGTTGGTGGTCAGTTATGGTTAGGGAAGATGGGTTTGATACCAATGTAAAATATATAGCAACTGAAGATTATGATTTTATTTTAACTGAAGGTGGGAGTTATGTTATAAATGACTCTTCAGGTATTCCTACAGGTTTAGGAACATCAAGTTTATTTGCAGCTAATAAAATTTATAATGGTAAGGATGGCACCAAAATAGGGTTTAATTCTTCTGATACTTTAACAGACCCTACAATAAGTGGAAGTTGGTTAAGTGGTAGTAATTCATATTTTGCAAGGGGAGTTAATTTAAGTTCTACCTACCAAGACTTTTCTGGTAGTCTTCAAGAAATAAGATATTATAACGTTGCTTTAGGTACTACCCGTTTTGAGGATTATACAATGAACCCACTTTCAACAGAAGGTAATTCATTAAATTCATCACCAAATGAATTAGTATTTAGAGCCTCTTTAGGAAGTGAATTAGATATTTCAGATACTTTAACAGGAACTTCAATTCATCCTAAAGTTACAGGTTCATGGGCTACCACTTCATCATTTACCACTAATAGCAATTATATATTTAATGATACCGCTTCATTTATCCCTAATAATGAATATTATTTTCTTGACCAATTTCCAGCAGGTATAAAAAATAGAATTACAGATAAAGTAAGATATGAAGATAATGTAGTACCAACCGGGGATACTTTATCACCCTTTAGAAGAGTAACCCAACAAACAGAAGCAAGTGCTTCATATACTGAAAACATAAACTTATTAGAGGTAGCATTTTCACCCCAAAATGAAATAAATGATGATATAATATCACAACTTGGTTATTTTAATATAGGAGATTATATAGGTGATCCCAGACAAAGATCTTCATCATTACAACTTTATCCAGACCTAAATAGTTTAAGTGAAGACTATTTTAAAAAATATATTAAAAATTATGATTTAGTAGATTTTATTAGGTTAATAAAATTCTTTGATAATTCATTATTTAAAATGATTAAAGATTTTATTCCTGCAAGAACAAGTTTAGCATCTGGAATTGTAATAAAACAACATTTATTAGAAAGAAATAAGTACCCACAACCCCAAGTATCCAATCCTTTAGATTTACAGTTAACTTCATCTATAGGTCCATTAGTTATTCCTGAAGGGGGTCCTGGAGGGATGTTCAATAAATTTAATAGTATAACAACATCACCATCGGGTTCATCAGGTTTAGGACCTGATAATCCTTTTGATATTACCCAAAGTTGGAATGAAACATTTAGTGTATTATCAGGTTCAGTAACTAAATTAAACGATTCACAACATGAATTTTATGATGGAGAGTTTAGTGGTTCAGTTATAACAGTTACTACACAAAGTTTATCTCCTTTTAATTTAAAATATTTAGATGAGGATAAATATTTAACTACATATTATTCTTCTAGTTTTTATACTTATATTACAACACCATCACCATCAACCTTCCTTAATGATAAAACAATTGTGGGTGATGGAGAAATTTTATTATATTACATTTAAAATATGCCAACAGGAATAAAATATTTAAAAGTTGCTAAAATAGATGCTGACGGAATAGATAGAAGTGATCATTTAAAATCAATATCTACTTTAAGACTTGATTTTACAGATTTAGGATTGGTGGGTTTTCAAGTTACTGATGTAATAGAAAAAACAAACCATTTTGTATTTACTGTTAACCCAACAAAAGCTCTACCGGGTGGGGCTATAACTTCATCTGATAATATAATATATAACTATACTTCTTCTATACCCTCCCAAAACCTTTCAGATGCACGTCTTTCAGGTTCTTTAACTCAAGCAAAAGAAATAACAGATCTAGCTCTTTCAGGAGGTTATTCTAATTTTGAACCTGATTCTCTTTTTAATTTTACAGAAAATAACCATTCCACAATGTATGGTTGGATGAATGCTGTTAATTATGGTTATTATAATGAGAGCACAAAAACACCAACTACAGATTGGGATAGTGTATACCCATATAATAATTCAACTGCAGATAAAGATGTGGGATTAACTACATCTACTTTTTTAATGGACAGGTTACAAAGTGCTGGGGAATTTATTAATATGACGGCAAGTATTGCTCTTCCTCCTCAATTACAACTTATTACAGCATCAGGTTATGATTATGGTACTGAAATTAGGGTAAATAGAACACCAAATACTACTGTACCTATTACTTTTACAGTAGGTTGGTGTAATGCTGATACAGGAAGTGGTGATACAGG
>Ga0208790_1000522_pt1 | contig 18685 bp, 22 predicted proteins | sample 10_taG_FD_184083 | JGI IMG/M metagenome (GOLD analysis project Ga0208790, IMG submission 184083) | Marine viral communities from the Subarctic Pacific Ocean - 10_ETSP_OMZ_AT15264 metaG (SPAdes) (version 2) | ecosystem: Environmental > Aquatic > Marine > Oceanic | place: Pacific Ocean | collected... | reverse complement strand
TAGACATATAGCGGTTGCGTTAGCGTTGTTAGCAGCTTTTGCTAAGGTACCAGTTGTACCTCTTGCTTCTAACATAGAACCAGCTGTTGCAGCTGTTCCACTAACCCAAGCGTTCAATAGGATACCACGTCCAGATATTACATTTACTATGTTACCGGAAGTTGCAGCTGTTAAAGCTACACCCAATACACGGCCACCACTTACAGTTGCAGCATCGACTTGTTCGTCTGCTGCAGTTAACTGCAATGGGTCACCGGCGTATATAGTACTACCAGCAGTAAATGGTAAAATTCGTCCGGGTGCTCCCCCATCGTTCAACAGAATTTCTGTTGTCAAATTACTTTTTGCCATATTTACTTACCTCTTTTTTATTTGTCAAGGGCCTTCTTGTTGAGTTTAATTTTTCCATTAACCATAGAAAATGTTCTCTCGACCTGTGGCTCTTGTTCTACAGGCTTATTCTCGGATTCGTGAGCTTTACCTTTACCGAAAGTCTTTTCAGACTCAGGTTCTGGCATTGAACTTAGTGCCTCCGCAAATCCTGTTAGACGTGTTTCTTCCCAATCAGCAAGTTCTGCTGCTCGGGCTTCCTGTCCATCTTCTTTGATTCTTCCCAAAATGACCTCTTTAGAGATTACGTTACCAACAAGTTCAGTTTTGCGTGCTGCAATTTCTGATGCTTGTCTCTCTTCCTCGGCTTTCTGGAATGCGGCGACTTGGTTCATAGCTTCTTCATATTTTGATTGCAAATCAGAGTAGCTAGTATTAACTTCGTCTAATTGCTTCTTGTATGAAGCGAACTCACGTTCCAACAATGTTTCAGCGTTGGACGATTTAACGTCCTTTGTTTCTTCGCTCATTGTATCTACCTCTTTGTCAGTCCCTTTTTGGGACTCATCTTCACACGTATTTCCTTGTGAACAAGAATCGCAACAATGCTCTTCCTTTTCCTCATCGTGTGAATTACATTTCCCGTCAATAGTACATTCTTGGCAAACAGGTGTAGAAACATCATTTTCAATAAATGACACTTCAACAGGTCTTATGTTAGTTGCATATGCATCTCCCATCACGTTAACATCTTTAGAAAACCAGTCGATACTGACGTGTGTGACATCCCCCTGCTTTACTTTTTCAATCATATCATTAGCTCGCGCGGTTTCCTCGGAAACACGAGCCAACATTTTAATGGCAATTTTGCCATTGTCCATTTCAGAAACTTCTGGATTAATCGCTGTCCCTATCAATTCTTCAGGTGTTCGCTGATGATTGACGTATATAGGCAGCTCTTTAAAAGCCTCTACACTATTCTTAAGCATTTCCGGCTCTATATAAACCTTTTGCTCTTCACCCTCAATTTCGTAGTCGTGGCGACCAGAAGTAATAGCAATAATCGGAAATTCTACAATTCCTTCATCACCAGTGTTTTCTAAATCTATATCTTGGATTTCAAAATTCATAGCAAAGCTTCTTTGAGTTTCACCTGAATTAGTTTCAGCAAACTCTTTTTCATTATTGCCATTTTCTTCTGCCCACATTAGGCACATATTACGAGCCATAGACTCGTGTTGCTCTATCCCCTTTTTCTTAAGTCGGGGTCCTAACTCTAGTGTACACTTTTCGAATGCAGTCATTAGACTTCCTCCACGATTACTTTCTTTGTAGATTTAACATCCTTATCTGATTTCTTTGAAGCGGGTGCACTTTTCTTTCTGTCACCCGTCTTATTAGCAGATGGTTTGTTTCCTCTATTTTCTGTTCGGCGGCTTTCTTCTTTCTTATCTTCATCTCTGCCACCAGAAACATTTACATTCTCGGCAGTTTCCATCATTGGAACTACTCCCTCTGGGTCAAGTCCTCGCTCAGCTCTTACTTCTTGTGGTGCTAAGACACCTTCAGATAAATAAATCATATCTGTCTTGGCTTTTGTAAAGGCGTCTTCAACATTTAATGCTCTAAACACAAATCTAGCGTCTTCCGACAACTGTGGCATTAATTGAGCGTTCATAGCTGACTCTACTGCTTTTTGTAAATATTTAACGTAAGGTTCAAAAATAGGACGTGCCTGTTCTGGGTTTGTCCACATAGTTCTAGGTATTTTAAGTGCCATATGGATTTTATCTAATAAATCGTCAGTATATTTTCCATATTCAAACGCACGTTGCGTTCCTTCTAACTCTTTAATCTCTATGTCATTACCGTGTATAATATCTTCACCGGGTTCTAGAGAATTAAATGCACTAACAATTTCATTAATCTTATCAGGGCCATAGGGCATATCAGGAAGCCCGGCGGAAATGTCGAACCTAGATACGGCATATTTGTTAAGTGCGGCTGCGATGTCTCTTTCTGCATAATCTTTTAAATCTACTAAATATAGTATAGGATGGATATCTGATAATCCATAAGCATAATCGTCAAAGGGATTGTTTTTTAATTCAATAATCTCTTCTTCTGTAAATCTAACATTTTCTTTATCATCACCAGTCTCTTGGTAATAATACATTATTTGACCGTGCTCATTTCTCTTTACATATAAATTTTGAGAAGAACGTAAAACTAAATTATCACCAGTCCATTCTAAATACCCTGTTCCAAAAATTCGGGCATTACGCAACCAACTGTATATTAACATATCAACATTGATGTTGACAAACATTTCTTCAATCTCTTCTCTTTCCTTTTCATTATCGGTTACAATGTCGTAACCATCTTTAACTGCATAAAAACACGGTAAATCAATTAAAGACCTTATCAAAGGGTCAGCTAAGTAAACATTCATATAAGTTCTATTGTCACCAATATGAGGTTCATAATTACGGCCGGGCCATTCTCTTTTAAGTTTTAATCTTCGAATAATACCTTCTCCGTAATCCAAAGGTTTATCTTCTTTAAACTCAGGATTTGAACCCACACTTGCAAAACTTCTTCTAAACCAGTCGCCAAGACCCATAGATAATCACTCTTTAATAACAGCTAAGCTCCTATTAAAAGTTATCCCTATAAATTACGTAAATTCCTTTTAAATGGTGTGTTTCTGCGTCTTCCAGTGGTTATTAACGACGCTCTACTGTATTTTCCTTGCCCTGTATTTGCTATACCTCTTTTAGCAATTGAGGTTCCAGTAAAGCTACCTTGTTCAGGTAACATAGATAAAGAAGCGTGGATACCTAAAACACTACTATCACAATAATCATCGTGCTTTCCAGAAGGTGCCATTATCTTTTCTGTTTTCTGAGTCGCATCCATAACATATTCGATGTCTGTGTGTTCTCTATACCACTTCCAAACTAATTTAGCTGAGTGTGGTTCTAACGTTTCCGGGTTCGGAACTTTGATAAGGCCTTGCTGCATAAATGATACATAATCGCGATAAACATATGTTTTACTCCCCTTTGCTCCTCCTGTAAAAACAAAAGGAAGAAAGTGTATACTTCTTGGTATACATTCCATTCTTATTTCTTGTTCTATCGCTCCACCTATTCCAGTGGCATCAATTATTACTTTTGATGCTTCAAACTTTTCAGCAACCGTTATTATTCTTTCTCTTTGATATGGTATATCGTGCCCACCTGTCTTAGGGCCAATTTCTTCTAAGTATAATAGTCGGGCTATATTTCCGGCATCAGATTTCTCTGTTCGCCATACACAAATAACAGTACTATTAACAGATTTCCCAATGTCAACAGATACAGTATTATTAGTACCCACTTCTCGACCTTGCTCAATTTGTTCGATGGTGTATAATTCATAGTTATCGAAACACCTCCTTAAGTGTTCTGGGTTAAATACGCTTGATATACTTTCCACAAAATCACATTCATATTCAGTCTTCCAATAAATAGAATCTTCACCCCATTCCATCATCTTCGTTAACATATCTTCTTCAGTATAAGGTGCCGAATACGCTTCACCCTTTGATACAGCATCTCTCCACGTGAAATGTAGTCTTTCAAAACTTTCCTCATAATTCTCATCGTATAAATATCTAAACATATGATTGTCTTTATTTTTGGGTGTACCCAAATTAATGAATGGGGCATTATTTGCTATAATACACGGCTCTACATTGTCAATAAACAACTGGTCTGCAATTAAAGGACTCTCATCAACTACTAAAAAAGTAGGGTGTTGCCCACGTATGGACTGTCCTTGATTAGAAGGAGCAACTGGAGCTCTTCTCATCACAGTCCCTCCCTTCATTTTAATATGAGGTTTGTTATGTAGTTTGTAATTACTTACTAAACTATCTAAAAAATTGTTATCTTTAAAGTGACGATATACATAATTGAAAATAAGTGCTGCTTGGTCTTCAGTAGGCGCAATAATAAAAACTAAATCACGGAATCTCTTAAAAAACATATAGATTATTACAGAAACTGATAATGCCCACGATTTCCCACTACCACGTGGGGCTAAAATAGCCATCTTTCGTTGTTTATCTTTATTACCTTTAGGATATGTCAATGATTTAACCACAATTTGCATTTGCAATGGTCTTAACCTTAGTGGTCTTTGTCTATTATCAACTAGATATGTTGAGCAAAAGGCACGAACTAATTTTTCAGTCTTCTTTTCGTCTTTTCTGACTTCATCGAAGAAAACTTCTAGGTTTTTGGAATCAAAGGAATTCCGTCCCGTCAGCGCTGCTTTCAGTTTTTCTGTTTCCTTCTTCACTGGATTCATCATCTTTTAAGTCCCCTAAGAAGTTCATAAAGTTTTCGGTCTTTTTTTCTACCATAGTAGGTATCTCAATATTAAGAGACCTAAACTCAGTATGAATATCGCGAACAATCTGGTTCCGTTGTCGCAATAACTCTGTTCTAGCGTTAACATCCCGAATAGATACAAGAATTTCTTCCCAAAGCACGTCTTCAATAGCAAGATTTCGTGCCAAAAGCCTAACAAGTTCTTTATGACGTTCATATTCTCCTTCACCAACTCGTAGTCTCAACCGAGTTTCGTATTCTTCTACTAAATCTTTCATTTGTATTGCGATTCGGCTCTTTTCTTCTTTAAAGATTTCTTTAAAGCTTTCTTTTTCGAGGGCTTAGGTAATGTACCTCCCCCTCGGGCTCCCGGTAACCTAGTCATCTTTACTTATTCTTCTTCGTCTTCGTCGTCGTCGTCTGCTTCAGGTTCTTCTTCAGCTTCTGATTCTTCTTCAGCTTCTTCTTCTTCCTCAGCTTCTGGTTCTTCTACAGGTTCTTCTACGAGTTCCTCTTCAACAACCTCTTCTTCGACTACTTCTTCGACTACTTCATCTACTACTACCATATCCATCATCTCCAACATTATATCTACAACATCGTGTATACCTTCAAGTTGTTCTGCCAAATTCTGAACTTGGTCAAACAACTCTTTTACTTCGAAATCGTTCATACTTTAAACCACAGTGTCTATCTATTTAAACGTTTCCTTACTTTTTGCTTTCCATCTTATGTTCTTGTTCTTGTGCCTTTGATTCTATCATCTGGGATTGTTTCTGACTTGCATCATTATAATCAATAACAGCTTGTGCTTTTACCTTATAGAATGCAGTCTTCTCAGCTTGTTCTTGTTTCCACACATCAAGTGCATCTTTGATAATTAGAAGGGCTGGCCCACCTAATATAGCTATCAAAGTTGTATATGCTTCGATGTTCTCAAGAACCTCTGGTTTACTAAGTCCGCTGTGTATAACGAACCCTGCAAAACCAACCCAGAGTAAAATTAACGGTACGGCAATCATAAACATAAAAATATCGTTGAAGGTTACTCCTTCTCCTTTTTCTTTACTCATATCATCAGTCCTCCTTTCTTCTTTTACTTTGTTCTTTTTTCGTTTTGGTCTTTTGGGCATACTGGGAAGTTGTCTTACAAAATGTTTCGTTGCAACAACAAGCATCATCAGTAATATAATCGTACCCACTAAAGCAGAAACAATCGCTATCAGTTCCAATAATGTTATTATCCATTCTGTCACTCTTGTTCCCCGCCTTCATCTAATATTTCATCTAATATTATTTCAAGCTTTGCATTCAGATTATCTAGTTTATTTAGTATTTCAGCTATATCGTCGTCCATTTATTCCTCCTTTTCCTTGCAACAGGAACACGAGCATTTCTCGCAACACCCACAATCCATACAACACATTATTCAGGTGCCTCCACTCTTATCCTTGGGATTTCAAACTGTTGTTGATATGTATAATCTTCCAACTCTTCGTCCCATACAAGTAATGCTACCCACATAGACCATTCACCTTCTGTATTATTAAGTTCTTCAAAAGTAAAATTAAACCAATGGTTATCCCAATCTTCACCGTTAACGGTTAAGTATATATCTGACCAGTTATAATTACCAGATTCTTCGTGCCATACGTCTACATAAACTAAAACAGATGCACTATAATCACTACATTCAGCATCTATATCTGTTAATACGGATATACCTTCTGCATCTGGGTCTACCCAGAAAACAGACATATTATCTGTTTCTTCGTTATGCCAGCCGGGATAAAAATGTACTGATGTAGAATTACATTCAGGTTCTTCGTATTCATCTTCGTAATCACACGAACCGTCGTCTTCAGTGGCTTTATCATCATAATTATTAGCATCTATATCCATACAACCATAAACAACTGTTTCATTTGTGCTACCATTGCCGTCGTTTAAAACTACACAACGTCCATCGTCGTGCGTAGCTTGGTCATCATAATTTTCAGCTTCAGGGTTAGTACATCCATATATAATAATTAAGAAATTACAACTTCCGTCATCAAAAGTAGCTTGGGAATTATAGTTAGTAGCGTCAGTTTGTAAACAACCCCCGATGGGACCAATCTCTTCATCACCATTAAAATAATCGTGTATGATAGACATATTGGCCCCCCCACTAAGAAGTGCAAGTAAAACAACAGTAACGATTGTTCCTATTTTTTTACCTACTTGGGTTTCCCCTATCTTGTCAGCAGCCTTACCTATAGTTTCGAATAGTTTTTCCTCTTCTTCATCTGGTTTATTAGGTCCGCTTATACCCAAAATTTCTCGTTCTTCTTCAGATATAACGCTGATGGCACCATAGTCGTCGCTAGACATCAATTGTATCTTCGCTGGAATCCCTTATAAAGTTTTTGTTAGAAAGAAGTCTGTATATTATAATACTAAGCATAGATATTTTATACAAAGATATTACATACTAAGTTTTACTGTAACAACAATTTTATATACTATCAGGCTAATTAACAAAAATGAAAGAAGAAAATAATAGTGTTTCTTTCAACGTCACGATTGGCGATGATGATACACTCAACACAGTAGAGCTAGACAACTGGGAACCCAGTGATATGCGGTTATCGCCGTCGAAAATTAATTTGTTTCTACAATGTCCTAAGTCATTTTATTACAGGTACATTGCGAAACTCCCCGAAAAGCTATCCTTACATTTGTTTCGGGGTACTATCGTACACGACTTGTTGGAAATAATTTTCACTCAGAAATTTAAATATGCGAGTGGATGGCGTACTGACGAACCTGCCGAGTGGGCGGTCTTAGAATTTAGAAAAAGGTGGACCAAACTAAAAACAGAAAAACATTGGCTGTTCGATATGGAAAAAAACGGGGGCCTAGACGGAGACCTGATGGAAAGGGAATCAGTCGATTTGTTGATTAACTTTTGCCACCGGGTACAAAAGAAAGTAGAAGAACTTACTGACTGGAAAGTTGCAAGAACTAGGGATATGGCTTTTAACCAGTTGAAACCGAAATTTGCTGAAATGCGTCTACATAACAAAGAATTTAAGATAATGGGTATAGTGGACGTAGTCGTTAAGGATTTTGAAGACAACATCTCTATTATTGATTATAAAACTAGTAAGCGATACGGGTCTTGGTTACCCGAAGATTACTACCGCCAGTTAATAATTTACTCGTTGTTATATTACGAGGAGACAGGTGTCAAACCGAAGTTCGCTGGAATAAATTGGTTGAGATATGATGACTTGTATATGGTCCACGTTACTGATGATACGTTATCGGAAGCACGTGAGCTAATCAAAGGTATACACGACGAGCTTTCACAACGTGGTACTGATGAAGATAACTTCAACGTAGTACCGCAAAAGTTGTGTAAATGGTGTGCATTCTATAAGAATCCCTGTGAACCGGGGCCTTTGCCACGTTAAGTTTAAATACTTTGGTAAGTGTTTTAGATATCGTGGGTTACACCATTCTAGACCAATTTCGAAAAGTTCGTGCATTGAATGATAACCCACAAACCTCGAGGTGATATAAATGAATGAGACAAACAATAATACTGCCGCAAACAATACAGTAGATGATACAAACACAACTGCTGATATTATTGCTACAGTAGAAGAAAGTGGACTGTTAGAGGAACCAATGGTGTTAGCACTTTTGGCTTGTGTTGCTGCATTAGTAGCTTTTGTGTGTTACACAAATCCAGCTATTAAAGCCGCAGTAATGCCAATTTTGAACAAGTACTTGAAAAAGTACGACACTCAAATTGATGCACTGTTGGAATCGAATCTAACAAAAGCACAAAAAGTTGCTTATGAAAAACTTGATGAAACACTCAAGGCTCAAGTAAAAGACGACCTTCTTAGGAATGTTATCTTAACAGCTTGGGATGAAAAAGACGACCAACTTAAAACTTTAGTTAAGGGCAAAGTTAAATCTGCTCTAGATAACACGAAGTAAAATCTGACGGGGACTAGATTCAAAATTTGTCCCCAATTTTTTTTTCGAATCAAAATTTTACCCGATGTGTTTAAAGGGGTGGGGGAAAGAATGAAGGATTGGCCTCTATATACATAGACGGGAGGATACACTGAAAAGTCGTTTTAGAAGGTAGTATATAAGTAAATTCTTAAGTAGTATATAAAGGACACGGTTTTGTAGATATAAGTATATAAGTAATAAATCTCATCACCAACTATATAACATCCCCCACCCATATAGAATTAAGAAAAAGTGACCTGTCCGCAAATAATCCCTAACACTAGATGCCCTAGTGGATACTTTTTTGATGGGGAGAGGTAGTGAATCACCTCGCCTGAGTCGTAAGACTGAGATGGAATCTTACGATGGCCAAAATTCATAGTGAATCTATGAGACCACAGTCTTGACACACGAAGATAGACGTCGGGAGTAGATACGGGAAGGTATTACGGAGTAGATTCACTGGTCACCTCTTGGTCTGAACTATATTACCTATGAGAGTAACTACCCTACGGGGTATTACAAGAGTCAAATATGGCAAAACAACATCCGAAGAGAGAGAAGATGGCTTACATAAGAGTCACCAATCTCCAATGGAAAGGAATGTTGAGGAACTGCGGTATAATGGGTATACCACATAGGAGTCGAATAGTGATGGGAGAGATTCTCTCAGAGAAATTCGAATCCGGTGAACCCTTCACTGCTAAAGACTGCGGAGATGAGTTAAAGAACAGACTCAAATCCGGTATGTCCGCATCAGAGAAATCCGCGAAATCCATAAACGCATCCTCAGACGAAGATGCAATGGAGGAATTCTTCAACAATCTATCCCCTGAAAGACAGGCGCAATTACTGAAATTGCAAAAGTCCTCAGGGAAACCGTAGACGAGGAAAAAACTAATGGGCGAGTTCTTGGAATTCGTGAAAAGTTTAGAACCTCGATGGGAAACCGATGACCCTGAATTAACAGAGTTATACGAGTTCCTACTCACTAGGTCGTGAGTCCGAAAACAAGAGTCAGTAGTAACTGACAAGGTGCACACAGTTGTGAGTCCCCTACCCTGAAAACGGGGACCTTTATGATTACCGAATTAACCGAAGACCAACTCGAGGAGTCAAATACGACGCGCGAGGGAAACCAACGGAAATATCCGAAAGTGGCACTCAGTTGAGTCCAATCGACCAATGAGGTAAGAGACCGATAAGACCCAGAAGTCGGGAGTCCGAAATCACGGAAAGTCGAGAGACCTTTGAATTCCGGAATACACAAGTGACGGTAGACGACAAACTCCCGCAGGGCATCTTATGATTAATAGATTACTGAATAAATTAGGATGGCTAAGAAACCCACCGGTATGAGTAGGGGTTAGAAGAGGACACCAGTCGACAGACTGAATAAGTGACCCGACCTGAGATGTCAGGACTAACCCCGAAAGGCAGGGATTACATTGAACGCCTCAGCGAGTAGATTGCTGAGAATGCAAGAGATACGGCGCCCCTCTCTGGGCCCGGTGCCGACCCTTGACTTTTTTTTTGTGCTGCAGCGCTTATGAATCCAGCAGATGAGAAACGCCGCGGCATATTGAGAAACGCCGCAGCGTAGCGTAAAAACGCCGCAGCGTTTGCTGTAAAGCCACGTGAGAAACCAAACGCCGCAGCACGCAGCATATGAACGCTGGATTAGGGCCGTAACGCCGGGTGAGAAATGCTTACGCTGTGTTTTGGCTGGCTATGCCGTAATTTGGCTGGCTGCGCCGTCATTACGCTGGCTGTGCCGTCATTACGCTGGCTGTGCCGTGGTCTGGCTGGCTACGCTGAACTGGTTTGGCTGTAATTTTTTAAAAAAGAAGAGAGCGTTTTCTTTTTTACATCAGCACTCCCTGAGGCTGTATATTATTAGTATACGCTAAGTATATGTATATACTAAGCATATACATACTAAGTAATTTCTTTTATTTATATTTAGCAATTACTATGCTCAGATATAACATATTAAGTAATATATATAGTAATAATGCTATAATACATAGTTATGCTCTAAGATACTAAGTATGTATATACTAAGTAAGGTATAGCGTTTGTTACCCCAAATTTCCAGCATTTATGATGACAATTGAATTTAGGCAACCCTAAAACGCTGGTGCAAGTCTTTATATATTTTGCCGTCTATTGGAATTCACGAAGTGCTAAAACATAGCATTTCGCTGGAATGGAGATAAAAATGCTCGAACAAAATGAAACCGCTAAACTCCTTTGTGAGGCGCTGGGTGTAGATTCCCTCGCTGGAATGGAATTAAGTGAAGCAGAAATGAAAAGACTGCTGTCACAATTTCGCTCTAGTGTCCGCGCTGCAAATGGACGAAGTCGCCGTCATCGTAAACCCTTTGCTGGGTTAACAGTATTATATGCTGTAGATGAACGCCGTGTCAGCTATGCTCTACATCACGGTCTACTGCCGGGATGTATTTGCAAATGCCGTATGAATGATGCCGATTCTGGCAGAATGGATGCTATGGAATGTCTATATGCGCCGTCATCAATTGAGGTGCTGGATTAATCTGGTTGTGCTGTTATGAAAGAAATAGCTAAAATAATCGCAGCCAATAAAACGCTGGATTCACCCGATGAGACGCCGGAAACAGACGCTGTGCCTCAACTTGATTTCGCTAAAATAGAAATGTTGCTAGATTGGCAAATCAAGTGCTCGGGTCGACATCCACTGCTGCACATAAGAAAAGATGACGAACTCACGCAGAAATTCTTGACTACTGAGACCAATCGCTGGAATAACAGAGATGACGAGGCGTATTGTCCACCTGCTTCAATTGAAACATTCATTCAGCAACTTGTTGAGTGTCTTGCTAATATTGAAAGCCGTGATAGAATTACATTAATGAAAAGAATACAAACGCTCGGGGGTTATGGATATAGCTCCGGTGGAGTGACAGGCCGTAATGATTACGGCAAGGACGTAAGCCGTGTTGACGGTAGGTTGATACAAAGGAAAAGGTAGAGCAAATATGAATGCAAACGAACAATGGGACAAAGAACTACAGCAAAAAAAGTGTAAACTTTACTGTGGTAAGCCAGCACTTCAGGGATGGAGATACGCTAATATGTGTAGAGAATGCTATGACGAACACAGTAGAGCAATGATTAATCTATGCTCTCTTAATGGTGGTGTGCTGTAGATGGGTTATATTAGCATTTGTGAATCTTGCTGGGCCCATATAGAGAATAACAGCAGAACTGTATTCTGGATAGATAAGAATGCCTGCTGTAATGATAAAGAATGTGAAGTTTATATGACAGGACACGGCGGTATCAATGAGTGATGAATGTAAATATGACGGACAGCGTAGTTCGTGTTTATGCTGGCAATGTAGTTGTGCTTGTGGAAAGGAAGATAGTGGGCCGTGGTGCGAAAATTGTGCTTAATTAAGAGAAATCAAACGCTGATGCAAGGCCTTATATATTTTGCCGTGTATAGGATATTGACGAAAGTCACAATGAAATGGAAGTGCTGGAATGCCTGAAGAAAACGCTGAAGAATTAAAATGTGAAGTTTGCGATAATAGTGTCGCTGGAATGGAAGTCCATTCAAGTGAAGCATATGCTGTGATTTGTGAAGAATGCTTTGAAAGTAAATTCTTCTGCTGTGATGATTGTAATGGCACTATTTATGAAGGTGATGATTCCGGCAATGAAGGTATATGCGGCGAATTATATTGTTTAAGCTGCACTAATGATAATTATAGATGTATTAGTTGCGAAAATGTGATAATAACAAGATTACACGAATATTATGAATCCCCCAGCGACTATGATGTCTGCTGTAGTGGATGTGCTGATAGTTATGCGTTTAGTTATTGTGATGATTGCGGCACAGAACTTTATTTTAATGAAGTTCACGAAGAACACGCTCAAGAAGGTCATTGTTATGATTGTTATCATAAACAAAGCTGTGGTATAGACCACCACGTCACACAATCTACAAAATTAGAGAAAGTTTTGCTGAGTAAACATTACGTTCCGGCAGATGCATCTGTTTTTAAGTTTTTTAATTCCTTTTATGGATATACAGGGGATGATTACGAGCATAATAATGTTATGTTGCCGAAATCCGGTGGTGGATACGGCAAAGGATTTGGTTATTACAACTCACATCTAAGAATAGCCAGCATATCGATTAAAAAGATGAAAGAATACATATATTCTATGCTTAAATCAAAGATGTTTGTATGTGACCATAGGAAACTCGGCCTTTACAACCCGATGCATCAAATGTTTAAGGGTTGTTTTAGGTATTATGATAATAAAACCGGCGATTACCTTGATACAAGTGATGTGGATGAGAAGCATATAGGCCAGAATTGGTCAAGATATGCAATAACTAGCATAGATTCAAAAAAGGTATATAATATTCTAAAAGAAGATATGCAAAATGGTGGTAAGCTGCGTCAAAAGATAATTAAAACATTAGGTGGTTCTGCTAGACACAGACTAAGTGCTATATTTGATGAACATCACGCATTTTGGAATGATTTTGAACAATATAAGACTAATACTGCTGTTATTAAACTACCAATTAAAATTGGATTTGACCCGGCAGACTTAAATGCTATAAGAAATCATAATGCTAAAGTTAGTAGTTGCCAAGTTGAAGGTAATAACGAATCATACGCATTTAGTATGATTGATATTGTCACAAACCCGCATTTGATAGCGCTAGTTTATGACACAGACGGCAAAACAATTATTGGTCGCTCTGTCGTAAGATTATTTAAACAAGAAGGCGATGAAACAAATAAAACATTTATTTCGCCGTCACGATTATACTTATCTAATTACACACACGCTAAACAGGAACTATACAACGAATTATTTGTTGCTGTAAATGAGTGGGGTAAAAAGAATTTCGATGATAATTCAGTATTAATTGCTGGAAATGAATCACTACACGACACACCACCTGCCGAGATGTTATCTTCTAATAGGTTTATTAAGAAACCATCACGAGATAATAATGAGGCTAGATTGTCGACTCAATGGTGGCATAGTTGGTTTACAACCAAACCTGATAATTCAGAAGCTGTCTTCAATTATTATCAAGATGAAGGTATGACAACGAACATAGCACACATTGTAGATTATAAAGCATATCACGAAGAATATGCTATTCAAGAAAGTTTAAGATATCGCCAATATACAGAATTGGAGGTAAAAGAAGAAAATGAGCAGTGAAGAAGAAAAACCTGAAATGGTTATGACTTCGCCGGAAACGGAAGAAGAAGAGCAAGAAATCACTCGCCTCACCAAATTGGAAACGCTGGATATGGATTACCCTGTTGAAAGTCTAAAAGCTATGTTTGAGTTGTTCACTCCGTCAGGAGAGGAACACGCTATGATTGCATTAGTTTCAAGATTTTTAACCGAGCAGGAAATTGAATTCTCAGTAGATGAATCAGGCAATATGTATTTCAAAAATCATATTGAAGGCCCAAATAGATTTATCGTAAACGCACATATGGACACAGTAGCAAACGGTGCTGCAGTTCTTGAGGTGCTAGAATCAACCCCTGACAAAACAATAATTCAATCCACAAACAACCAAGTTATAGGTGCAGACGACAAATGTGGCGTTTATGCTGTCCTAAAAATGATTACGGACAAAACCATAGACGTTCCATTAACAGGACTATTGTGTGTTTCAGAAGAAATAGGCTGTGTAGGTAGTGGATATGCTATGACTCATCATAGTGACTACTTTGCAGACTGTATATTCTGTATTACAATAGATAGACGCGGCGACACCGATATAATAACAACGAATTCAGATTTAAAGTTATCGAGTGATGACGTAATTGATAAATTAGATGAGTTAGGTGCCGATTTCGGATTCAAACACGCAACCGGTTCTATATCTGACGTAAGTTCAATAGTTAATGCACTTCACATCAATGGAATCAATATGGCTGCTGGATATTATGGTGCCCACACAGGGTCAGAAAAGGTTGTAGTTGAAGAACTACTACGCTCGATTGATTGGTTAAGTGTGGTTATGATACCAAAAATGCAAGAATATCTATTAGAGAACGCTGAGTTAGTGGCATACAAACCAACTGCTGCCTACAGTGGCTGGAGTAGTTATGGAAGTGGCGTTCGATATTACGGTGCATACTCAGGAACTTGGTCATATGATGCAGGTAAAAGCGGTGTCTACGGTGGTTATGGAACAAAAGACATCGGAAATAGCGATACTGATGATGCTGCTGACTTAGAAGATGTATTAGATATGTGGCAAAAAGTCATAGACGATATTGAAATGATAAATGGTTGGTATATGCTAGAACATCTAACAGAAGATGCGTGTTATAAGCTGTCATCATCAGGTAAATCAATTATTATTATTGATGGCTGGGCTAACTATGTAGAAGAATTAGAAGTAGTTAATAGAGCAATTACCGTAGGTCAAGGTGGTAAAAATGGATTCGATGCAAATGTCTTAATTGAAGACATTGAAGATTATGTCGAAAAGCTAGAATCAAACGGCTTTGACTGTTTCGATGAAAACGGAGAGTGGATTTAATGACCCACCAGCGAGGCTATAAGAATCACACGATATGGGGTAATACTAATTGGTGTGAATGCGATGATTGTAAAAGGGAGAATGAAAGACAATGAAGCGCAAACTAAGTATGATTTCATTAGATAGTGTTGGCTGTGGTTTAGATACTCTATCAAATACAGTGTATCCAGCTTATGAAAGAGGTGGATATGATTTTGATAACGGCAGTCATTTAGATGACTGCTGTGAAGATTGGTATAACGGATTATCTAAAGAAGATATGAATGAGGTAAAAAATGCCAGACAATAGACAGAATAAATTAGCCTGTCCCGAGTGTAAACACGGCGATGGGCTCAAGAAAGTTAGCAAAGAAGACTTCTACCGATGTAGTGGATGCGGTAATGAATGGTTTGATGAGGAAATAATCAAAGTGCCATACAAAACCGCTACCTTTGTCAATGAAGATGGTAAAGTTATATACATAGCACAAACACCAGAGCGTAAACAGAAAATGAACGATAAAGGTGTTTACAAAAAGGGCTATGTTGGACCCTTTTCCGGTGTTCATACAAGAATGAACAAAAGAAGGGCAAATATGAGCAGAAAGGATAAGAATCTGCTAAGGAGGCTTCGAAAGTAAGCGGATAGGATATAAGTAATCGCATACACAATATTACCTGCGTAAAATATGCTGGGGTTTTGTTTAACCTCTCGTGAATTGCGCTCCCGTGTGTCTGGCATATGCTCTTTGGTCTGATTAAATTCAGCTAAGTTGTCCGAAGATTGCAGCAAAGAAGGACTCGCTGTGAGTAATCGGAAACGACCAATGCGAACGTGAGTTCGGCGTTCAGTTTTTTCATATTTGGTTTTAACAATTTTGTTCGTTTTGTTTTCGGCATTGGTTAAGGTAAGAATAGTGTTCTTTGGGGCGATTGCTTTTATCCCCGTAAATACTATGGAGAATTTAAAATGGTTCAATTAATAGGAATCCAAGCAAAGAGATTAAAGAAAGCTATGACTGATAATCATAGCACTGAGAGGCTTATGCTCGACCAATGGGCAGCAAATGATATTAATGGTATGCGTTCTTATGATGATTCTGGTGAGGTTGATAAGTTTGTTGCTAAATTAACACACCCAATCGCTTTGGTAGGATTAGATAGGGAAATAGATAGGAATATAAATTCTGTGACTTTTCTTTTTAAGAGGAAAGGCGCTATATATTGTGATAGAATTGCTTTAACGCCTCAAAACAGTGATTTAAGATGTAAGGCAAAGTATGATGAAGTGGCATATAGATGGAATGAGATTGTTCGCTGGGTATTAAATGGAGAAATCGACCCTGATGATGATATTGTGATTTATAGAACAGGTGGCCGTAGTAGTAATCGTGTCCTAAACCGATTCCCTATTAGATTAAAAGATAACACTTACGGCATTGTGACAGGGGTGACAGAAGCATTAGGTTATGTTTATACTAAATGTTTAGAAAATGACTTTGACGGGCGACCTGTTGCTAATTTTGATGACTTCAATGCAGAAGCTATATACAAAGGCTGTGCTGTTGACCATCGCCGTGAAATGAGAAGAAGAAGATTCTTTTATAATGGTTCACAGTTTACACATAGATGCCGTATACTATACCACTATTTTGGAACATACGGGCATAATATTAGAGATATACTTAACGATATAGGTATGCCGCACACAAGAATGAATTTCTTATTGTGGAATGACGGCAAAATCAGAGTGTGGGAATCCGCCGACCAAGATAATGATATACTAAAAGATGGGGACCATTTACCAATGTTAACCTATGATGACGGCCACGTTAGTTTTGATTTGATTAACTCAGACTATGGTTGGAGTAATGAAGATAATCTATTTAAGATTAGATGGGAACGTTCAAATGATGGTAGAATGGGGAATAGATGATAAACTTTAAATATAACAGTGACAATATGATTAACAGTGTGCAGCAGGATACAAATTGCGGAGCGTCTTTGACGCAGGTCACTTTTTCTAACCTTGTTTTTTGTAGGGCATTCCTGCTGTGCCACCTATGGAGGATAAATGAGAAGAACCGATAAAATGGACAAGATGATAGCTGAGTTTCTCGTTGAGATGATGATGGGTAATGTTAAACCCAATTTTGAAGGAATAAAAGAATTTAACGAATCCAGCAGTGTTGTTGGAGAAGTTGAAATTGATGATGATTTACCGAATGGTATGGGCTCTATTGAGATTGCTCCAATCGTATACGATGAGAGCAAGAAGGACCCTGTAGTGAGAACAAATGTATTGGAGAGAAAAGATGAGAAAAGGAAACGTAAGTAAAGAAGAGATGCTAGATTATATATGCGGAGAAACTGAACTTGATTTAGCAAGTTCTCCGTATGATGGATTACTTTGGGATATCTACACGCTAAGAGCTGAGATTGACGAGAGAATTAGTGAGATTGAAAAAACAATTTGGATATTGAAGAGACAAGCAAATGGCGAGTGATTATAGTGATGAACCACCGTGCAGCAAACGTGGCACGGGCTGGATAGACTTTTCTAAAATGGGAAAGAAACCAATAAAGCGTTTGAAAATCAAAAAGAGGAAGAGAAATGGTAACAACAGCAAGTGAAGGAATACATTTAATAGGAATATTATTACGATATATGGACAAAAAGACGGCGTATAAAATGTTATCTGATATGGAGTTTGAAATTGCAGACACAACAGATAATGAATCGCTAAGAGATAGTATAATAATGGTAAGAGGATATTTAAATGGCAAGTGAATATACGTATGCTGAATTGTTAAAATTGTGGCCTGAAGATATGGTTATTAAATTTAAAGGAAATAGAAATGGTAATGAATGAAAAAGAAGTGAGAGAACAATGCGTGAAACTAGCTGAGATGGCGGGGAGACTTGCTATTGAAGTGAAAGGATTAGCAAAAGAGAATGAGATATTGAAAGATTATATCGACAACATTGCTGCGATAATACACTATCAATGTGCATTAAAAGAACAAGACTTATGGTTAAAGGATATGATAAGAGAAGGGTATTACAACCCTAAATGTGATAAAGGAAATGCTACTGATACGTGGCCTTGCTTTTGTGTAGAGTGTTTAGGATGAGTCTTGAACAAATCGTATTTTTAATTTTAGTATTAGACGGGCCTGTTCTTGGTCTGCTCTATTTAATGTGGAGAAAATGGAATGAAAGGAATTGAATTATACTGCGGAAGTTGTGAAAGATATATCGCACAAATTCAAATGATTAATAATCGATATAAACGGACCAATAAGTGCTATTTATGTGGAGAATCTGAACATTTGAGGAACCAACAATGAGTCCTTTGAAAATTTGCTATTTATGTAAACACAATGAATGTTT
>Ga0208790_1000521_pt1 | contig 18686 bp, 39 predicted proteins | sample 10_taG_FD_184083 | JGI IMG/M metagenome (GOLD analysis project Ga0208790, IMG submission 184083) | Marine viral communities from the Subarctic Pacific Ocean - 10_ETSP_OMZ_AT15264 metaG (SPAdes) (version 2) | ecosystem: Environmental > Aquatic > Marine > Oceanic | place: Pacific Ocean | collected... | reverse complement strand
CCTGATTATGACCTACAACATACTGTTACGGAATGGTATGATGAACTCAGCAATCTTGACTTGATGAGATTAACAATGTGGTGTATTGAACATAAAATCAGTACACCATACAATTTTAGATAACAAGGAGAAACAGTAAGATGAATGAACAAGAAATGATTGATGTCGGCAATGCAATACTGAAGATGTCTCTGGAAGAAGTGGATAGTCTTGTTGATGTAATAAAGCACAGACGAAGTGAAATACATAGCAGAGCAAGACTGAATTTCAAAGTTGGTGATGAGGTATTCTTTACAAGCAACAGAGATAAGCCAGTGTTTGGGACTGTGTCTAAGATTGCTATAAAATATATTCATGTGAAAACCACTGATAAAATCAGAGGCAATGTAACATGGAGAGTGCCTGCAGCAAACCTATCAAAACCACAACCAGTAGAATAGGAGAATAAATAATAATGGAAAGAACAAATAACAGGGTTCTAAGAAAACCCAATTGGACTGCAAAGGAAGGTGAAATGCCTGATAGAGCAAAGGTAAGAGCCTGTACACATAGTGCAAAGTATATGAATATGAGCATTGACCAATGTGAAGATGAAGGTAGGCTGTTTGTTGGGCTGTCTTCTTATCATTCATCTACAGAATATACTGAAGGTGATATAGCACTTCAAATACAAATAGAAGATGTGCCTGTACTAATAGAAGCAATGCAACAGGCATATAAGAATCAAGTAATCAAACAACATCAAAGAAAATGGAGCAATAATGACTAAACAGCAACTGTTAGAAGATAAGATTGACCATATAGAAAAACTTCTTGATATGGAGTGGAATGGTACAATAACAGCAAAGCACTGTATACATAGAATAACATCTATAATAAGACAACTTAAGCCACATATGGAGAATAACAATGAACAGTAATATGCAAGAAATACCTAAACAGAAAACAACAAGAGCCTTTGCCTCATTTCAGAATAGAGAGCATCAACAGGCTATATTGGATGAAGTTGTCAATGCAATGCCAAAGAAACATCAGCACAAACTGTATCTGTACTTGGGCATGATGGATTCAACAATAGCAGAGGGATATGCAAATGACAATCAATGAGAGAACAGTAGATATTCATGAAGACTGTCAGTTCTACAAAGACCTGGTGTCAATGGATAACTCACAGAGAAATTACAATTTAGGCATGTGGAACTTAGCCCTGTCATTAAGAGACCTTAAACTATACTGTAAAGGTATCAAGCCACACAGATACTGGAAGATAACACCTGTAAAGAAATACTTTGGCATGACAGGACACAAAGAGGTGCTGCTGGAGAAACTGCATCGATTGAATGAAATAATAAATGAAGGAGAATAACAGATGAAAGAATATGTAAATGAACATACGTTCAGAGACAGGTTCATGAGAAGTGATAACTATAAGAACAACTTCAGCTATGAAGGACTTCATGCTCTGTTTGAATATATTGAACAGTATGAAGATGACTGTGGTGAAGAGTTTGAGTTTGATATGGTAGGCATCTGCTGTGATTATTCAGAATATGATAGCCTTAAGGACTTCAATGCTGATTATGCAGGAACACCTGGCAATAATTGTTGGAAGTATGAAACACTTGATGACATCAGAGAAGAAACTGTGGTTATTGAGATACCTAATACAGAACGATTCATTATAGGAGTGTTTTAAGATGCAGGTAATAAGAACATTGATATGTCCTGATGGAGTTATTGGGCTCAATGGATGGCAGTATCTGTTAGATAATAATAATAAAACAATGAAGTTTAAAGATGTAAAGTCAGCTAATTCATTTTTATTAGATAATGGCTATACACAGGAACATATAGATGAATGGATTGAAATAACAAAGGAGACAGAATGACAACCAAAGACCTTAACAACTTAATCAGATGGTGCTGTGATACAGATGGCGAACAGTTTGCCAAAGACCTGTACAATGGTGATGGCTTTATAAATGAATATAAATCAGGCAAGTTCAGACTGATGCAAGACAAGACAATTCATTGGATTGCATCACTTGATAATGAGAACAGAGAACTATTAGTAAAAGCAATCAATAAAAAAGGAGAATAATGACTGTTGAAGAGTTTATAGAACTTTCAAGAAATGCTAAAATGCCTGATATCAGATTTCAAAATAAGAAATACATAACAGGAGAATATCCAATTAGAGATATAATGGATGGAACGCTTAACATCAGATATTATACTGGAAAGAAAAAGGGATGGACATGGATACCCTCCACTGTTAAGCATTGTGTAGAATGTTCTGAACCAATTATAGTATTTGGGAAAAGTATTAAACATCTGTCAGATTCATTTTGCAATAAACAGTGTAAGTATAAATATCATCATGCAAGATTAGAGCCTATTGAATATAATGGGAAATTATATACATTAGATGACTGTAATCCCTATGGGATAAAGACATATCTCAACCCAATTAATGCTCTTATAAATTCACTTAAGAGCAGGGCAAGAAGAATGGAAGACCCTGAATATGTAGAAAAAGAAAGAATCAGGGTGGCTAAAGCTCAAGCAATAAGTAGAAAGCTGAATCCACCCACTGAGGAACAAAGACTTGAAAACAATAAAAGGAACAACAAGAATTATCATGCGAACAGAGAAAATAGACTTGCACAACAGAAGGAGGCAAAAGCCAATTGGACACCAGAAAGAAAAGCACAAGCAAATAAGGTTAAGAATAAATGGGCAAAACAAGATAAGGAGAATAATCCAGCCAAATACAGAATAAAATCAGTTATTAGTGGTGTCTTTGAGAGGATGGGCAAGAAAAAGATTAACAGAACTATTAGTTATGGTATAGATGTTAAAGCTATTGCTAAACATTTAGAACTACTTGCTGTAAAAATAGGCAGAACTTTTAAATGGATGCACGAAAATGGTTATCATATAGACCATATTATAGCTGTAAATCTTTATAATGGAGATGATGAAGATGATTTCAGAAATTGCAATAATAAATACAATTTAAGATGGTTGCCTGCTAAAGAGAATCAGTCAAAAGGAGATACGCTTAGACCAGAAGATATTGAAGTAATAAAAACACTACCACCAGAGATATATCCAAAGTCTTGGGGTGGTGTAATACCAGTACAATAAAAAAGGAGAATAGTAAATGTATACAGAAGATGAAATGAATAGGTTTGAACGAATAGTGTTTGACCTTGAGAATGACTTCGCTGAATGCTCAGAATGTGGGCATTCACAGGATGTAGAACCTGATGCTGATTATCCTTGCCCTGAATGTGGCAAAGGCAGATTAACATCATCACTTAGGAAGGCAGGTCTGATATAATGGATAATTATACTGCAACAATGATTGCCGAAGGTCAATGTGAATTGGCAGGAATAAATGATGATGAATTAACTGAAGAGATTTATCTGGAAGCATGGCAACATCTTGTTAATACAGGGCTTGCATGGTCATTACAGGGATGGTTTGGAAGAATGGCTACTGTACTAATAAAAGAAGGAGCAATTAATGAGTAGTGTAGATAATATAACTGTATGTGAAAAATGTGGTGAAGAATATTGGTACACATTTGATTGCAGAACAAAAGAATCACATCAAATAAGTAAATGTAACTGTAAGGAGAATGACAATGAGCAAGTGGATTGAAGCTGATGACTTTGCCAAGAGAGTTGATGAAGTTGAAGCAAGTCTAAACAAAAGATGGGATGAAGTACATTCTGATGATATGGAGACAGGATTCTTCCATTGTCTTGACAGGGATGACCCTGATGATGAGAGGTATATTGGTAGAACAATGAAGGTTCGTGTATGTGATGGCTGTGGGGATGACTTATATCCAACAGGAAGTGTATGCTCAGATTTCCATTGCAGTGAATGTGAGTTTTGGTACTCTGGTATTAGTGGTGGACATCTAAAACCACCATCAATGTGGGGTAATGATACAGGAGAATCATTTGATGATGAAGGGAAACTAATATGACAGCAATATTAATCAGAGTTTTAGTCTATACATCACTATCACTCTTCAGCTTGATATCATTATACATCAGCTTGATATCATTATACATGGTAATGCAACTGATAGATTGGTGGTTAAAAAGATGAGTAGATATAGCCCAGAAGAAATAGCAATAAAAGAACTTGAGGATATCCTTACAGATACAGCATATATGAATGCTGTCATGCAGGATGCACTTGAGTTAATAGCAAGTAACACAGAAGAAAACGCACAGAGAATAGCCCAAGAAACACTTGAAGCTATATCTGTAAGTAAATAATAACAAAAGGAGTAATACAAATGGAGAATAAAAGTGAAGCAATAAGGCTTGTAACAGACCTTGTTGAAAGAGCTAATAATCAGGCAAATACAATAGACTCTCAAAAAGAGAATCTTATTAAACTTAATAAACAACTTGAAGATAAGTATAGTACAGAGACACATCTTCTTGTAAAAAGAGAAACTCTTGGTGAATTTGCAGAAAAATTCGAGGAGCTATCTGGTGAGTTTGATAATCTTAATGGACTGTTAGAGGATATATCAAGCTATACAGGGAATATCTGTGACGATGTAGAGTATCATGATGCTGATAGATATCGTGATTGGGCAGAAGGATATGCAGATGATATTCGGAACTTACTTAACAAAGAAACTGAGGAGGTAGAATAACATGGGAATGGATGTACATGGATTGAATCCAGTAATACGCAGAGAGCCTTCAAGCGTAGAGGCTCGTGAAATGCTTGAAAAGGAGTGGACTGAGTTATCAGAAGAAGACTTAGACAAATACTTTGAGGCTAAACGTCAACATGAAGAAGATAATCCAGGAATATACTTCAGGAATAATGTATGGTGGTGGAGACCACTGTGGGATTATGTATGGAAGCTCTGTGAAGATGATGGTGTCATAACATGGCAACAGTACGAAGAAGGGCATCATAACAGTGGAGCTGAGATAAACGTGCATCAGGCAGAACTTATTGCTCTTCGATTGAACCATGCAATAAAGATGGGCTGGGTTGATAAGCACAAGAAACAATATGAGGCAGATACAAAGGATGATGAACATCAGTATCCGTTCCATGAAGACAACGTAAAAGCTTTCGCTGATTTCTGTCATGATTCAGGAGGGTTTTCAATACAATGATAATGACAATAATACAAACTATCTTGGCTGTACTGTTATTACTTGCATTCGCAGACATGATATATAGACTAATGAAGGGAGATTAACATGGCATATATGGTTAAATATCAGGTAGATACAAATACATACCAGATAAAACATACAAATACCTGTGAGCATTGTAGAAACAAAGCAGGTAATAGCCTTGCTGTTATGAAGGTCGTACTGGATGATGACGGTAATACAGAATACTCTTTGAAGTTTAAAGAGATGGTATCACTATCACAACTCAAGACACTTACAGCATACCTAGACAGCTATGTTGATGAGGTGATAGAGGCACGACCCTTCTGACAATAACGATAACAGAAATGGGGGGAGAAATCCCCCTGTTTCAATCAAGGAGATAAAATGAACCAATTAGCATGGAGTGTAATGTCTGGTAAAATGGAAGGTATACCTGCATTAAATACTGACACAACAACAAATAAATTCTGTATAGCAAAATCCAAAGATGAGAACTCAATATGCAGTAAATGTTACTCTTGGAATATGCTTAAAACTTTCAGAAAAAACGCTGTTCCGAGATTCAAAATGAACAGTGATATACTCTCCAGCCGAGTGCTGGATATGAATGAATTGGTACGTCCAAAGACAAATAATGTGAGGTTCAATGGGCATGGTGAAATAATCAACACGAATCACGTCCAAAACATAGTGAATTACGCACTTTTTTATCCCCAAGTGACCTTCACCTTATGGAGCAAGAAAAAGGCTCTTATTCAATCGTTTTTCAATAAGCAAAATAAACCTGATAATTTGATACTGATTTACAGTAATGAAATAGTTGGGACTGTTTACAAGTCTGTACCAAAACACTTTGATAAAGTATTCAATGTAGTTAACTCTAATTTACCATCGGTTAACTGTACGGGAAAATGTATTGATTGCATGATATGTTATACTCAAGGAAATGAGACAAAACAAGTTATAGAAAAAATAAAGTAAAGTAACGCTAAATATATATTGCATATGAATTGTAATATATGTAATTTAACTAACCATACACGGAGAAAATAATGACAAAAGAAAATAAGCCCACCAAAACATTTTTGGTAAGGGAAATTCCTACTGCTAAGTGGGAACAGTTTAAGATTAAATCAATACGAAAAGGTACTACCTGTAATAAGGCTTTTCTCAATCTCATTGACAAATACTGTAAAATATGAAAAGTTCAATAAATCCATTTGATATGGACAAACTTTATCTTGATTTTATTGACAAGAAAAATGATGAAAACTATGAGGAAAGGTATACCAATAATGAAGGTTGGTATAAGGCTTCATCAGCAGGATTCTGTTCAAGAAAGCAATACTATGAGTCTGTGCTGAAATTAGTTCCTACGTTGAAGCCAAAGTCTGATTCACTTATGAAAATGAGGCTTGGTACTATTTTCCATAATGAATTGCAAGGTGCTTTAAAAGAAAGTGAAGACCTCTCTATATATTATAGAAGTATATATAATATAGAAGATAGTAACTTAGTAGAAGTTAGTAAGTCTATAGATAAAGAAAAAAATATAACAGATATACAAAAAGAAAGTTGGAAAGTTCACGTTGAAGGAAATATTGAATTAGAAGACTTGAATGTAAGAGGTCATTTTGATGTAGTGTTTGAGGGTGACAAGGTATTTCTGTATGATATTAAAACCATTGGAGCATATCCTTGGTCTCTGAAGTTTGGGAGAAAAAAGATGGCTGACAATTCTCGTGCTTACCCACTACAGCTTGGAACTTATGGGCTTGGAGTAGAGGAAACTTTTGGTAGACTTGATGGTATGTATTTGTACTATTACAACAAAGATACGTCCAAAACAAAAACTGTAGAAGTCCCTATGATTGAGAAATCAAAGGCGTACATCTATTGGGAAGGAATCAATGAGGAGCATTCAAAAGGATTGCCAAGACTAGAGCTTGGAAGTTCACCTGAACAGCAATGGGCATGTGGGTACTGCACGTTTAGGGATATATGTAAACCTGATGATTTCATTGAACATAACAAGAAAAAGGGAGTGTGGCACTAACATGGCTAATACGAAAAAGAAAGAACATTACTTTGAGGTTTTGCGTAAGCATAACGTATCAAAACATATGGAACAAAAAGGGCAGTTCAATTACTTAAGTTGGGCATACGCTGTAGAGGAATTAAGAAAACTAAAACCTGATGCAACATGGCGTGTTATAAAGGATAATGATGGATTTCCATACACAGCTACACCTGCAGGAGCATTTGTAGAGGTAGAGGTAACTGTGGACGATATATCACTATCACAAATACACCCCGTACTTGACCATCGCAATCAAACAATAGATAGTCCAAATGCTTTCCAAATCAACACATCAATACAGAGATGTTTGGCAAAAGCAATTGCATTGCATGGGTTAGGGTTATATATATTTCGGGGCGAGGATTTACCCGAAGCTGACCCATTAAGTGATAAACAACTTGAGACGATGGATTCGTACTTAAGACAAATTGGTGATGATGCATTTACAGAGCTTGTAAATAGTCGTATAGATGCAAATTCAATCAATCAAAGTAACTTTAGCACGGCTGTTGCTAAATTAGAAAGTAAACTAAATAGCGAAAAGGAAACGACAAATGAGTGACATAAATGAAGTATTCAGCGATGATGATTTCTTTGCTGAGACAACAACAAAAAAAGAAGTATCGGATAAAACACCAAAACCTAAATGGATTCCATTTGCTGATGGTGAATATTTTGGGCATATCTCAAAGGTAGTAACTCGTGAGGTTGATACACATAAGAAGCAACATAGAGCTTTGGTGTATAACTTTGAAGTAAGGGTTGCTGATGAGAATTGTACAAACAATTATACTTATCCGTGGGGTAATACAACCTATGATACTGGTGGAGAAGAGTATATTGGAAAGACAATCCGTGCAAGAGGGGTGTTTAGATATCTTGTTCCTAAAGATGGCGATACGTTCACAGCCAATCCTGAAGGAAACAAATCATTCACATATTTCTGTGATGCGTTGCAAGTTGAAATGCCTACGAAAACCAAAACAATAGATGGTAAAGAGGTTGTTGTTAAATCTTTACCAATGCTTGAGGAAGCTGATTTGCTTGGGAAACCTGTTGTTGCAGTTGTTGGTGAGGGCAATAAATACACCAATAAGAATGGCAAAGAGGTTACGCCAAAGGAAGTTAAGTTTGTGAAGGTTTGGAAAGCTGGAGACATAAAGGAGATAACATCTGATGCTGATATTCCGTTTTAGAAGATTAGCTGTAAGGGCTTTGTTATTTATAGGAGTAAAGGTTGCTACTATCTGCAAGATTACAGGGTATAGTAAAGTTACTGTTTATAAAATAAAAAAGAAGAAGTAAGTAAATTCCCAATGAGAGCCACATTCCATTTCAATTTCAAGTGAAGCTGCTGACCACGAATTGGCAATAGAGCTTTTGGAGTGTGGCTATGGGTATACAGGGGTATACTATACCCTAAGCTTAAAAGGAGAATTAATGAAAAGAAGAATAGCAAAAAGCATTTTAATAAAACAAATGAAGTTTGACAGATGTACAGATAAATTGAAAAATGCTGTACAAGAAATCTATGGAACTCCATATGATGATGACCATAAAAGAGTAGATTTTACAGATGAAGCCTTTGAATTATTAGGAGTTCCTGATGAGGGGACAGTATTTCGAGAAAATGGAGAAACCTTTGTTTATACTCAAGATGGGCTGTGTGAAGAATACTATTCATTGATGGCTGTTTATGATATAAGTATAGAAAGAGCTGTTGAATTATTTATTGAAAAGGCTGAGGCTGATATTAGAGAGCTATATGAAGATTGTGAAGTTTGCAAAGATGAATTATAAATTAATAATAGGGTTATGGATAATCCTCTCAGCATCTCTTATTTATTGGGGTATAAATATGCATGGGGATAATAATCCTGTGAGTGATTGTCACTTAGCTGAGATACAATGGCATTACGAGAAACCCATGTGTACTGAATGTAAACTATATTGTGAGGTAAAGAAGTGAACGAAGACGATGAATTGAAAAAATATGATGGGAAATGGGATTTAATAAGTATGGTTACATCCCTTGAGCTGATACTACTTATCATAGCAACCCTTGTATTGTTCGGAGTTTTGTTTTCTATTATTTCATTGATTCATTAACAAAAAGCATTTAAATTATAGGTATGGATATGATAACAGGACAGAAGTCAAACTATTGGATTCTTGGGTATCCAAGGGATATTAAATATGAAACTGAGAGAAAAAGGAAAAAAGGGGAGCATGAAAAGGAGTATAATACTCTGTATAAATGCACTAAGTGTAAAAAAGTGTGGGAGCAGTTTGTTGCCTATAAAGGAAAGAAATTGATAACTTACAGTCATATGCCATCTTATGGGTTAAATAGAAAAGACTGTAAAAAATGTAAAGGAGTTAGTAATGGGTAGAGCAATTGATATGGAAAATGATATACAAAAAATTAATGCAAAGATTGATAGGATTGAGCCAGCACTTGAAAAAGTAATTAACTGGATTGAAGAACAGGAGAATAAGGATGATAGTCCGAAGCAACGTAAAAGTACAACAGTTAAAAAATCACCCAAAGCAACAAAGGCAGTGCCAGATGTGCAAGAAGGTGGCGAATAGTAAACCATATGAACTTACACTTGTTTCTTTTACAGGATTAGAGGATACAGTCTTATCTGTATGTAAAAAGTGTGCTTATAAGGAAACATATGGGACAAAGGGAATGGTAAAGGCTATGAGGGAGAATGAAATTGAAAAAGAAAGCAACTAAAAAAGATATTGAAGTGGTAGTATCAAATCTTATAAGGCATCTACAAGTGATAGAACAAAAAGCAGATGCCCTTGATAACATATTTGGTACATATATTAAATACAAGAAAGATGAAAAAGGCTTTCAAAAATATGTCAAAAAACAGATTGACTTAGCATCTGATGACAGGGATAAGTAAGGAATTAGGCTTTGTATATTTCACTTCAACAGGTGATGTATACGCAAAACGGAGTGATGCTGAAAAGCATCAAGCAGAGATTAATTATACTAAAGAATCAAGAGAAATGATAGAAAGGAGGCTTCTTGTGAATGCAGAAAAAATACTAGAAATACTGGATGAGCATGGATGGGGTATTTATTATAAAACAAACCCAATTCATGTTCTTGGTGTACAAGGAGGCGAGCCACCTATCTTCTCTGTCAATGCTGTGAGCGATGATACATTATTGAAAGCTCTAACAGACAATGACAAAGGAGATAACGAATGGCATTCAGAGACAGATTCGACTCAATAGAAGAGTTAGATGACTGGCTACTTGGCTTCTATGAAGATAGAATTATTACATTCATGGACGGCATAGGAGAGTTTACAGAACACGGAACGATGATATCCCCGACCCTAATAAAAACTACAATGGAAAGATACATCACATTATTGGAAAACAAATATGTTATTGATAGGAAACTGTCTTGATAAATTAAAAGAATTAGAGGAGGGGTCAGTACAGGCTTGCGTAACCTCACCCCCTTATTGGGGTCTACGTGACTATGATGATGCTGACCAACTTGGACAAGAAGACCACCCTGAGATTTTTGTACAAAACTTAACGAAAATCTTTATGGAGGTGCATCGTGTACTCAAGGATGATGGGACGTTATGGCTCAATATTGGAGATACATATTTTGGTGCAAAGGGTGGTCATTTTGATGGGGCAAATTCGCTCACAAATGATGATACGGGGGGGAAGTATCGGGAGAGTAGAAAAGCTCCCCCTAAGCACCCATATTTGAAGACTAAAGACCTATCGGGAGTCCCTTGGAAACTTGCATTATCCCTTCAACGAAAAGGGTGGTATATACGGCAAGATATTATATGGCATAAACCTAATCCTATGCCCGAAGCTGTCAACGATAGATGTGCCAAATCTCATGAGCATATCTTCTTACTCACAAAGAATCCAAAGTATTATTTTGATGCTGAAGCAATAGCTGAACCTACAAGACGAAGGACTGATGTATGGTCAATCAATACAGCCTCTTGCAAGGAAGCTCATTTTGCAGTATTCCCAACAAAGATTCCTGAGATGTGTATCAAGGCAGGTACAAAAGAAGGTGATGTGGTACTTGACCCTTTCATGGGTAGTGGCACAACTGCCTACGTAGCTCAACGATTAGGACGTAAATGGGTTGGGGTGGAACTGAACCCCAAGTATGCACAAATAATTAAAAACAAGGTAGCACAGAGGGAGTTATTTTAGATTGAGACATCAGAAATATAAATATAACTCTCAAGATAAGTTTAGGAAAAGAAAAAAAAGAATTTGGCTAAAGGCAAAGTATGATGAAATTAAAATGAGTAATTTTTGCCAAAGATGTAGGTGGGAAGACTATAGATATCCTTATGTTTTAGACTTCGACCATCAGCATAATAAAGAAAAATGTGTTTCTAATATGCTTTCAAGCGTAATGAATTGGGATAAGATATTTGAAGAAATAAAAAAGTGTCGAATACTGTGTTCAAATTGCCATAGAATAAAAACAAAAGAAGATAGGGATAATAATATAACACTTGAAGTAATAGAGAGTAATCAAACGGAGTTATTTTGAGCAGAAGAACAAAAATATACAAGAATAAGCTGAAACGTGAAAAAAGAAAAGCAATGGAAATGCTTAAGGACAGGCTTAGTGGTAAAGCAGGAAGAATTGAAAGATTAAAGAATAAAATACAGAGGACTCCTTATCTTGAAGAATGGTCAGAAAAGAAGATGAAAGAGTCGAGGGAACGGAGACATAAGCCAACAATTAAATGTAATGTTGGTTTTGAATATAAAAAGGAGAAAAGATAAATGTTTATACAAATAGACGATAAATATGCATTAGCATCAGATAATAGTTGTTGGATGATACAGCTAAAGAGAAAGCCTCATCCAGGCTGCCTATCAGGATGGGAATCTTTTGCATATCATAATACCTTTAAAAGTGCCATAGAAAGCTTGGCAAGAAGGAAGATAAGGCTATCAGATGCACAGAATCTTGAAGATGCAATAAAAGATGCACAAAAGGTAGGTGAAGAATTATCGGCAATATTCGATAAAAGCTTTGAGAAATAATGGACATAGCAAATGGTCATAATGATATGACAGAAGAACAATTGGATGATATTGTGAATCATCCAAAGCACTATACATCAGGGGCGATTGAATGTATTGATTACATCAATGCCTGTGAATTTGATTATCTTGAGGGTAACATCGTAAAGTATATCACAAGATATAAACATAAAAACGGAGTCGTAGATTTACGTAAAGCAGAGTTTTACTTGCGTATATTAATTGAAAGGGAGCTGAATGGAATCGGAGATGAGACTTGAGAATATTGTTCTTGGTCAGGCAATAAACACCCCAGAAGATTTTGATGAACTTACACAATACGTCCCCAATGGGGATGTTTTTGTTCAAGGGAGAGCAAGACGTTTATGGGAAAAGATTGGAGGGATGCTCAGAGATGATAAGCCAATGAGCCTTATCACAATAATAGCAACATTAACCCCATACGATGAAGATAAAGGGGTAACTGCCTCATACATAGTTGATGCAACTACAGCAGCTTCTTGCTCAACAGGAGTAAAGGATATGACTCATGCAAAGCTTATGTATGAGAAGTATCTGTTAAGAAAAGTTATGACAGAAGCGCAGAGGATTGAAGCTCTTGCAAGGAATAATTCAGGGAAGGTTTATGAGGCAATTGAAGATGCACATAAGCACCTTGGACAAATATTAGAATTAAAGCCTGATGAGAACTTTTCTATTGATAAAGAACTACTATCAGCCATAAGTTCTATCACTGACAAAGAGTCACTTTTGATTAAGACAGGATATGAAAGCATTGATGCTTTTGCTGGTGGATTAACAAAAGGAGAAATTACAATTATTGGGGGTCGCCCAGGTCATGGTAAGACCACCTTTATGATTAACTTGCTATCACGAATGATTCACTCTGGACTCCGTATAGCCTTCTTTAGTAGGGAATTACCAAATAGCGAACTACTGAAGAAACTCCTCACCCTTGAATCAGGTAAGTTATCATATGGGATGGTTCGGAAAGGAATTTTTGAACAAAGCGACCTCCAAGAACTTGAATACATAAAAGAGAAAATGACGGATTGGTATGCAAAGGAAAGGTTCGTCATGTTTGACCATATACGAGATTTCTCAAATACGGCAGGGGAGATACGGAAATTCAAACCTGATGTGGTTTTCGATGACTATCTCCAACTCATACAACCTCATGGTATATTTGACCAACGAAGATTACAATTGGAACAACTTGTAAATGATTATAAGTGGGTAGCTAAAGAGAATAAATGTGCTGTGGTACTCGCATCCCAACTCAATAGGGCAATTGAAACAAGAGCTGACCCTATACCTCAGTTATCAGACTTGGCAGAGAGTGGAGCTATTGAACAAGTAGCAGAGAATGTATTCTTTGTTTACTATCCACATAAGGTAAAGCCTGATAAAGCTCAAGATAATATAATTGAAGTACGTGCAGCAAAGGTTCGCTATGGAGAGACAGGACGATGTGAGCTTGGCTTTGATGGTGATAGAGCAAAGATGTACGGAACATTAGAGGAGTTAGTAGATGAAAAACGAAACAAAAAGAGAGTTAAGAAAACAAGGGCAGTCAAAGAAGAAGTCGATGACCTCAACCTCCCCTTCTAGAATTATTGGTGTAGACCCAGGGAAAAATGGTGGACTTGTTGTAATATCAGATGAAGGAATAAGAGCATATAAATGTCCTGAAACTCCTGATGAAATGGCAACATTATTTGGGGTAGCCTTGAATGGAGATGCTCCAATTGACACTTACTTTGTTATTGAGAAAGTCTGGGCAAGACCAGGAAATGCATCAAGAGCAGCTTTCACTTATGGTGTAAACTTTGGGCTATGGCTTGGTATTGCAGCATCTTATGAGGTTGATGTGAACTATGTACTTCCTCAGAAATGGATGGCTCATGTTGGATGTCCAAAAGGAATGAAGGTTACACAGAGAAAGAATTGGTTGAAGGATAAGGCAAAGGAATTATATCCTTCTTTAAAGAAAGTAACATTGGCTACGGCTGATGCAATATTGATTGCGAAATATGGAAAAGATGTTACGAGAAATAGTTAAGCACTTTGGTGTTTGCGAAATTGAAAAGAATGGAGTATGGATGCCACTAAATAATGACTATATAAACAAGAATTTTGACGTTAAAACGCCAAATAAAATAAAATTCGAGAAAGACCTTGACTTTGGTAAAATGGGTGAATTTTGGGTCGATAATTTATTGAGTAATGGGACGATTGAAGTTAAGACAGAAAGAGATATTTGGTTTTCTACAGGAAACATTGCAATTGAGATACGTGGAAGAGATGGAAGAAAATCAGGAATCTCTACAACTGAAGCAACAACATGGATTCATTTACTCTCTATTAATGGCTCTATTAAGGGAGGATTTATATTTAAAGTATCTGACCTAAAGGAACGTATCAAAGTTCTTCATGAAAATGGAGATGCTAGGATGGTAATGGGTGGAGATGACAATGCAAGTCAGATGGTATTGCTACCAATAGATAAATTATTTAAAGATTAACGAGTAACAACATCATTAGAATATTTTTTTCTATACTTGTCTTTCATCACAGCCCTCCAGAACTTTCTATATAAATAATAATATTCTTTTTCAAGTCGTAATGCTTCCTTACGTTTGGCTGGAGACTTTTTATTAAGATACTCAAGAAATTCAGTTCGTTTTGAATATAGTCTTCCGTTAATCTCAGCAGTAAAATTTATTGGGGAATATGATTTGAGAGATGACTTGATTTGAGCAATTGCTTTCTTTCTTCTTACTCTTGGGTCTCTAACCTTTTGTGATGCAAGGTCATCATCAATATAATTCATTGCCTGCCAAAATTTTCTTGCCCATTGTTCTTCATTAGCCTTCCAAAAAGAATCCTTTATATCTCTATAATATGGATTTCTTCTTTCTCCTAAGACAACGCCTGGAACTTTATAATTATTTGATAGTTTAAATTCTATCGCATCTTTACGTAAGTTTCCATGAGTAATAAAGTTTTCAGGATTATCGAATCTCTTAGTCAACCGAAAAATTTGAGATGCTACTGGTGTAGTATTCTTTGCAAGGTCATATCCTACCTGTTTAAATGTTTTTGAACCACCAAATAAAGGTAAAGACCCAGCAGCCTCTCTTAATGCATTAGCATTTCTCCATATTACTGGTTCTGCCATTCCAGAAACAAGATTTGCATCTCCAGGAGCTATATATTTATTAAAATCTGCTCTTCCTCCTTCAAGCCAAGGATAAATTGGTGAGGTATGAGGATTAATAAATTCTCCATACATACCAAAGAACTCAGACCTCCATAAACGTGGAAGTATTTTATTCCACATGGATTCACCATCTTCCCATGGGACATCATAGCCAAAGGCAAAATCATACATTTCATATAATGCCATCCCACTTAATCCGTGTGCAAAAATTGCCCTTACAATTGGAGCAATATTGCCAGTTTCTTTGATTGGTTTAAGAAAATTCCTATATATATCGCCAGTTGTTGACCATGCCATACGATGGAATAATGTAAAGGGTTTTGCAAGTGGGCTTGACATCCATTGTGGCAATAATGATGATGATGTAGACCCTTGAGATGATGCATGTGAATAATGATAAACTTTATTTTGAATCCAATCACGCATCTCTTGATTTTTTGCTGAATTTATGTCCTTCCATCCCTTTTCACCTTTATTTTTTGTAAGGAAGTCAACCTCCTCTTTGCTAAGTCTCCATATGCTTTTGAATGCTCGAAGAATTTCTTTTTCACTTGCAAATGTTTTTCTCCACAGTCCTCCTGATGCTTGATTATGGTATGCTCCAAGAAGATTCTCAAAATACATTCCACCAGCATATGCAGATGCTACTCGATTTATACCCTCTGATGTTGTCATAAAATTATATTGGAATATTTTATCCATAGTCAAATACTTACCTACAAATGGAATCTTTTCAAATGCAGCTTCTTGAGTTTCAAGTAATAACTTTTTAGAGCCATATTCTTTAACCCAACCCAAATCTCTTTTCTCAAGGTCAGCCCATTTTATCTCAAATCCAGCTCTTTTTGCAAGCTTTGAATCATTAGTAAGAAACCTTGTCAATGCGACAGTTGTATTTAATACTCCAAATGTTGCCATTGCTCTTGGTATACCAATTGCAAGATTCTTAAGTCCTGATGTTGGAGATGATAGCCCAAGTGCAGCAGATGTTGATGCAATAACACCAAGTCCTCTATGAGTATCTCTGTTGACACGATTATTTAAGTCTGAAGTAAGTCCAAGTGTATGCCTAATTCCAAGAGCTATATAATCAATCCATTCTCTGTTTTGCATCCCCCCTTTGCCTTCTTGAAGAATATCAAGAACATTCTTTTTCATTTTTCCTTGCCCGAATTTAGAGCCAAGGTCAGTAAACTCTGGAAAATATCTTAAAGCAGCAAGGTATTTTGACATACCAACACCATAATGTTCAATAGTTCCTGAAAATGTTTCGTCATATGCTTTGATGGTTTTGAATTTTCCAGGCTTAACTTCAACTTCAACAAATCGTGGGAGTTTCATTTTTCTTGCATATAAAAAGTCTGACTTAAGTTTTGTTCCTGATTGAAAGAAATAACTATATATGTCTTCACCTACTAAGCGTCTTGTTTCAGGGTCATTTTTTGTAAGGTCGGATATTTCTTTTATCTTTTGCTTTTTGCGAGACTCGAAATCAATTTCTCCCTTGCCCTTCTTCAACTTATTCCCTGCCTTAATACCTTCTCTTCTTGCATAGTCATTAATATTATCTTTAACTAATTTCTCGTACCATTCTTGACTGTCAAGGTTTTGGAAAGCTTTTCTTAATTCAATGCTTATGGTTCGTGTATAATAATTCTTAACAAACTTCTTTGACATCATGTCTTCAAGTTGCTCTTTCTTAAACTTCGGAGCAAATTTTGATACCTCTTCAAAAACACTATGCCAATAATGGGAAAGGAGACCGATTGTTGGGTCTTTGTCAGTAATTCTTTTAACAGCTTTATTTAGTGGTGAATCTTTTGTATCAAGAAGTTTTATAAAATCTCTTTCACGAGGAGTAAGTTCTTTAAGGTCTCCTCTCATTTCTTTATCAAACAATCTCCACATATCCATATCATCAGCCTTCTTGAATCCTGCCTTCTTCAATTCAGCTTTTAAGAATTTCACTGTTTCTGTAGTTCTTTTTTTATTATATGAATTAAGTACGTCAAATCCTACAAATGTTTGTGCTATCTTATGAAGAACTTTACTTTTTGTTGAGCCAAGTAAATCAATAAGACTTACTCCATTTTGTTTCCACCATCCAAGATTACCAAGAGTTTTATTCTCAGTTTGGAATATTCTATCAGTCATTGTTTCAATTTCAAAAGGTTTCCCTCTCATAGATGATATATAGCTTATAAGCTTGTCATATGTTTGCTTGGCAAGATTCAAGTCCATTGCTTCAAGGGTTTCAAGCTTACCATCCTTTACTCCAAGAGCTTTCAATATCTCTGCTACATCATTCATACCAATCTCTTGCGTTTGGTCAAGTATTCTTTCAAGATTTCTTCTTTTTGCACCAAGACCACGCTTAATGGATGAATAGTTTTGTGGATTTTCAAGCATATTGATATATTCAATCATATTATCTCTATTCTTTGATAACTCTGATATACTTGAGGACTCTTCTCCAAATAATTCTTTAGTATCCTGTCTCATCTTTTCTCTATAAGCTTTATTACCAAGAATCTTTTTACTTACACCTGCACCATCTTGAACGGAAAATCCAACTTTTTGAAGGTCTCTTGTAGTAAAGTTAGTTCCATCAGGCTTAACGCCAGTAAATGTTTCAGCTTTACCTGAACGAAGTTGTTGTTTAACTTGATTATATGTATTAATCCATCGTTCATGGTGCTTTACTGTCCCAATATCAGAATCCTTTGATAGCTCTATTTTACCATCTTCAGTTTTAACAAATTCAATCATTTTTTCATGACTAATTATCATATCATCAACAAGTTTAAGAGCTGAGTCCTTTAACCATCTTTGCCCACTTAATGCTCCAATAACTACATCTTTAGCCTTTGCATAAGCTCTTTGTGCTTTAGCTCCACCAAACCATTTGCTACTTAATTTTTTATCTTTAGCAGTCTTTTCATGAATCTTCTTTGCTTCTTCCATCCTTTCAATTAAAGCTTCTCTTTTACTTTGTGGTGGCTGAGGAGAGAGTTTCTTTTTAGGTTTAACTTTCTTTTTAGGCTTGAATGCTGCTTCAAAGCTTTTTTCTAAATTACTATAATCAATCTTACTTAAATCAATACCCCAATTATGTATGCCTAATTGCTGTTGTAC
>Ga0208790_1000520_pt1 | contig 18689 bp, 24 predicted proteins | sample 10_taG_FD_184083 | JGI IMG/M metagenome (GOLD analysis project Ga0208790, IMG submission 184083) | Marine viral communities from the Subarctic Pacific Ocean - 10_ETSP_OMZ_AT15264 metaG (SPAdes) (version 2) | ecosystem: Environmental > Aquatic > Marine > Oceanic | place: Pacific Ocean | collected... | reverse complement strand
GTGGATTTATTGGAAGTCATATGGTTAAAAGACTTCGTAAGGAGGGGTATTGGGTTCGTGGTGTAGACCTTAAGGAACCAGAATTTTCTCCTACTGAGGCTAATGAATTTGTTAATGGGGATTTACGTGATTTAAGTTTTGTAAAAAGGGTTTTGGAATATAAGGGTGATAGAGGTAATTTCTATAACTCTGTACCCTATCGTTATATTCAATCTTTTGATGAGATTTATCAGTTTGCTGCTGACATGGGTGGTGCAGGATTTGTATTCACTGGTGAGAATGATGCAGACATCATGCATAACTCTGTTCAAATCAATCTGAATGTGCTTGATGCACAGAAAGAAATGAATGAGGTGAAAGGTACAAATACTACCAAGATCTTCTACTCTGGTTCAGCTTGTATGTATCCGGAATATAATCAAATTGATCCTAATAATCCTAATTGTCGTGAAGAATCTGCGTACCCAGCTAAACCTGATTCTGAGTATGGTTGGGAGAAATTATTTAGCGAACGAATTTATTTGGCTTACAACAGGAATTATAATATTCCTGTACGGATTGCTCGTTACCATAACATTTTTGGACCAGAAGGAACATGGGATGGTGGAAGAGAAAAATCACCAGCAGCCATATGTAGAAAGGTTGCAAGATTACCAAAAGTAGGTGGAACAATTGAAGTATGGGGTGATGGAGAACAGACTAGATCATTCCTTTATATTGATGAGTGTATTGAGGCTACAAGAAGACTTATGGAATCCGACTTTATTGGGCCAGTGAATATTGGTTCAGAAGAAATGGTTCGTATTAATGACCTTGTAGATATTGTATCTGATGTATCAGGTATTCCTGTTAAAAGAAAACACAATCTTAATGCTCCTTTGGGTGTTCGTGGTCGTAACTCTAATAATGATTTGATTCGTGAAAAATTGGGATGGGATTATGAGATGACACTTTGGCGTGGTATTCAGTTTACTTATGAATGGATTGAACAACAAATTGAAAAGGAGTCTTCTCTTGAACAGGATAAATGATTTTTCTAATTTAAAAGAAAGGATTGTTAAGTGGATATTGGATTATACTTCTGATAATAATATTCAATCTCTTGTTATTGGAGTATCTGGTGGTATTGATTCGGCCGTAGTATCTTCATTGTGTGCCAATACTGGTGTTAATGTATATTGTATTGGGATGCCAATACATCAGGATCAGGATCAAGAAACACTTTCTGATTCTCATTTAGATTGGTTAACAAAAAAGTATAAGAATGTTAAATCATTGAAGTTTGATCTTACTGATACATTTGAAGCCTTTAAAAAATCATTGAAAGAATATTCAAATGATTCCCATGCACTTGCTAATACAAGATCTAGATTAAGAATGGTTACTTTATATCAGATTGCTGGTAAGTATAATGGTATAGTAGTTGGAACAGGAAATAAAGTAGAAGATTATGGTGTAGGATTTTACACTAAATATGGAGATGGTGGAGTTGATATTGCTCCTATAGCAGACCTTTATAAGACTGAAGTATGGGAGCTTGGAAAATTTCTTGAAGTTGATTCAAGAATTATTGAGGCAAAACCAACTGATGGTCTTTGGGATGATAATAGAACGGATGAAGATCAACTTGGTGCTTCTTATAGTCAATTAGAGGAAGCTATGGAATCTGGAACAGGACCAGCTACTGAAGTTTTGGAAAAGTTTAATACAATGAATAAACATAAAATGCAACCTATACCTACATTTAAGTTATGAAAATTGGAATTATTGGTGCTGGTAGACTTGGTATTTGTTTTGCTCTACTATGTGAAGAAGCTGGGCATGAAGTTTTAGTTTCTGATATTAGAGAAGATTATATAACGGATATTAATAATAAGAAGATCAAAACGACTGAACCTGAGGTTGAATTTCTTTTAGGTCGTTCTGATAATCTTAAAGGAACAACAGATAATAGGAAAGTAATTAGAGAATGTAATTTAATTTACACCTTTGTATCTACTCCATCTCTTCCACATGGATCATATGATGTATCTTCTGTATGGGAAGTGGTAAATTGTATCAAAAATGAGATGGAGACTATTGGAAATGATAGTAAGAGTTTTGTTGTTGGATGTACTACCAATCCTGGTGATTGTGATTCATTTAGGAATGAACTTCCAAATAGTGTAAAGGTTTTTTATAATCCAGAATTTATTGCTCAAGGATCTATAGTGAATGACTTACGTCATGCTGATATGGTTCTTTTTGGTCATGACTATAAAGATGTTGATAATAATATTATTGATGATATTAGACAACTTTACAAAGATATTCAAGTAAATAGATCTATCATGTGTACGATGTCTACTACATCGGCTGAGATATCTAAAATTGCTCTTAATTGTTTTTTAACTACAAAGATTAGTTACGCAAATATGTTAGGTGATGTACTTCATAAAGCTGGATGTGGTGATGAAGTTGTTAGTGTACTTAGTGCTATTGGTACTGATAGTAGGGTTGGTAGAAGTTATTTGAAGTATGGATTTGGATATGGTGGTCCATGCTTACCAAGAGATAATAGGGCATTTGCATCATTTGCTAAAAAGGTTGGAGTAGATTATAATCTCGGTACAGTTGTTGATCAAATTAACAATGAGCATTCAAAGTTTATTTGTTCATTTTATGAAAGAATGAATTCTGAATGTATCCCTTTCTACTTTAATTATATTACATATAAGAAAGGTACTGATATCTTATCTGAAAGTCAACAATATCGTCTCTGTATAGATTTGTTAGATAGGGGACACTATGTTTATATTCATGAAGATAGAAATGTAGTTGACCAGGTTTATGGTTATTTGAAGGGTAAGTATGGAGAGAAGGTGAAGTTTGTTGATAAAAAAGAAAATATAGAAGAACCCATTTTTATTATAGACCTATGATTGGATACGATAGACTAGGAACAAATGGACGTTTTGGAAATCAGTTGTTCCAATACGCTGCTCTAAGGGGTATAGCTAAAAGGCATGGATATGATTGGTGTATTCCACCAGATAATCATTCCACTTATGCAAATTATGGAATGCATCATCCATTTAAGATGAAAAATATGACTGATAAGAACATTGGTTTTGTAAATACTAATGTATCCCCTCAATCAATGTTCAGTTTTGATAGTATTAAAGGATGTAATCCGGAAACAAATAATGTAACTGAAAGTTGTTATAATTTTGATGAGGATATGTTTGAGAATTTTGAAGATGGAACTAACTTAGATGGTTATCTTCAAACTGAAAGATATTTTAAGAATGTTGAAGATGAATTGCGTGAGGATTTGTCATTTAAGGATGATATTTCAGAACCTTGTAATGATTTTATTTCCAATTTTAACAACATTTTATTTCTTCATGTAAGACGTGGAGATAATGTAGGTAGAGAAGATTTTCATCCTATAATGTCTTTTGATTATTATAAAAAGGCTTTAGAGAATTTTGATGAGAATGCTTATGTACTCGTATGCTCTGATGATATCGCGTGGTGTGCTGAACAAGAATTTTTTGAAGAAGAAAGATTCTTGATTAATACAGATGTACCAAAATACGACCACCAATGTATGGAAGGTGATGGGCAGTATCGTAGGTCCCACGTTCCTTATACGGACCTGTGCTTGATGTCCCTGTGTGATGGGGGTATTCTATCCCCTAGTACTTTAGGGTGGTGGGGAGCCTGGTTACAGGAGGGGAGGACAAATCCTGTGGTAGCTCCTAAAAATTGGTATGGTCCTCGGTTGCTTGGTGAAAATAATTTGTGTGATTTATTTCCCGAAGATTGGATTCAATTAGATGAAAAATAATCTTAAAGACACAACATTTATTATTCCTATTAGGATTGAGTCTGAAGATAGACTCAGGAATGTTATTACTGTTTGTTGTTTTCTATTAGAAAACTTTGATACGAAAGTAATCATTAAAGAAGTTGATAGGAAATCAGTATTTCAGAAAGATGCATTGCCTCAGATTACTGAATATGTTGAGAGTGGTATTGAAAATCTAACTCATGTATTTGAAGAAACAGATGATTCAGTATTTTACAGGATGAGATATCTCAATGAGATGTTATCAATGTGTGATACAGAAGTTGTTTCTAATTATGATTGTGATGTGATGATGCCTATTGAAACTTATTTAAAGGCACAGCATTCTATTATGAATGAAGATTTTGATTTGGTATATCCCTATGGAATGGGCCCGTGGCAGAAAAAGATATACGCTGATGATAATATGGTATCAAAGTTTCTTTCAAATGATTGTGATTTTTCTATCTTAGAAGAGAACTTTGAACCAGATAATGCTGAGAGTGGTCATGTTCAATTCTTTAAACGTTCTTCTTATATTGAAGGTGGTATGGAGAATGAAAATTTCAGAGGATCTTCACCAGAAGATAAAGAACGTATTCATAGATTTGTTACTCTTGGATATAATGTAGGAAGGATTGAAAATTATATCTATCATTTGGAACATAGTCGTGGTGATAACTCTTGGCCAGTTTCTTATCATGGCAATCCACATATGAGGGACAATATGGCTTTGTGGGATTATCTAAGAACTTTAGATAAGGATTCACTAAGAGGTTATTATGATGAACAAAAGTATTTGAAGAAATATAAATGATTGGACTTAATTACATAGGAATGATGGGACAACTTGGTAATCAAATGTTCCAGTATGCATCATTGATGGGTATTGCGGATAAGATTGGAACATCTATTACTATCCCAAAACATAATGATGAGGTATATGATTCACTTGGAAACAAGTTAAGAATAGAATTGTTTGATGCGTTTAAAATTCAACCAGATAATATTGGTTATATTGATGGTAAAAATCGTCAGGAATCTAAGTTTGAATTTGACCAATCATTTTTTAATTTAAGTCCTGATAATGATTTTTGTTTAATAGGATTCTTTCAAACTGAAAAATACTTCTCACATATTAGAAAGGAAGTAGAGAAACAGTTTACTTTTCATGATAATGTTATAGAAGATTGTAAAGATATTATAGAATTATATGATAAACCTGTAGCAATTCATATTCGTAGAGGTGATTATCTTATTAATTCTGATAATCATCATAATCTTTCTATGGAATATTATGAAGAAGCCCTTAAATATTTTCCAGATAGACAGGTAGTTATTTTTTCTGATGACCCAGAATGGTGTTTGGAAAATCCTTTATTTGCTGGTGATAGATTTATAGTATCAGAAGGGAATGGACCTTATCACGATTTGTATTTGATGAGTATGTGTGATGATTTTATTATTGCCAACTCTACCTATTCTTGGTGGGGTGCTTGGTTGTCTAATAGAGGAACTGTTATTGTTCCTAATATTTGGTTTGGTGTTAATAATTCTGATAAGTCTGTAGAAGATTTATATCCAGAACATTGGAAAATTATACCGTATTCTTAACATGAAAGTAATTTATGTAAATTATTCTGATATTAATTATAGAGAAAATCAGAACAACCTTATAGATTATGCTCGTAGAAATAATCTATTCGATGGATTTATACCATATACAAGGGAATGGTTAGTAACAAAGGATTTTTATAAAGAAAATAAAAATATTTTAGATAAGGATCGTTTAGCTGGATATACAATATGGAAACCATATATTATTCTTCAGGCATTTGAATCTATTGATGATGGTGATGTAGTTGTGTATATGGATTGTGGTGATGTTCCAGGATCGAAATTGAAAGGAATAGTATCTGATTACTTACAAACACATGATCAGTATCTTTTAGAACAATATCCACAGAATATTCATAGGTGGTTTACTAAAAGAGATTGTTTTGTTTATATGGATTGTGATGATCAGAAGTATTGGAATGGAGTTCAACTTGAAGGTGGATTCATGGCTTTCAAGAAAAATAAATATAACATAGATTTTTTGGAAGAGTATTTGCAATATTGTACTGATGAAAGAATTGTTACAGATATTCCAAATCAGTGTGGTTTAGAAAACTTTCATGGTTATCAAGGTCATAGACATGATCAAAGTGTAATAACTAATTTACAAATCAAATATGATTTACCTAAAGTTGTTGGACATGATGCTCCAGCTAGAAATTCCATAAAGTGGAATGCACTTTACCATAAAGATGGTGAAAATTATTCAAATGGTTCTTATAATTGGGGAGAAACAGGATGTCTGAAATGAAATGGAATGTATTGACAGTTGCTTTTGGTGGTAATAGATACAAGAAAGGTCAGAATTTTTTAGATAAAGAAACTAAAAAGTGTGGTGTTAATCATATTAAATATGATTCAGTTCCAGATGGGTATGAATATTTTTCTTGGAAGCCGTATCTTATTTTGGATGCCATGGAGAAACTTCCTGATGGTGATAAGATTATGTGTATAGATTCACTTGATATATTCCATCCTGATATTTTTGATTTTGTTGATGGGTCTATGGAAGATGACCCATGTCTATTGCCATTAGGTAATTCTATTAACGGTCATTATACAAAGAGAGATTGTTTTGTGTATATGGATTGTGATGATGAGCATTATTGGGGATCTAGACAACTGGAAGCCGGATTTACATTTTGGAAAGTTTGTGATGAGTCTAAGAAAATTCTTAAAGAATGGTTGGAGTATACATTAGATGAAAAGATTAATGGGGAGATGACAGATTTTTCTGGTAAGCCACAAATAGATGGATTTGAAGCTTGCCGTCATGATCAAAGCATTCTAACTAACATGGCAATCAGGGATGGTCTATCTGTGATTGATACTGATATTAGAAATCTTATTGAATGTAATGCTGATTATTGGTATGAGAGATTTAGTGGTGGTAGTGTTCGTCCCTATCGTCCAATTGACCAGTACTTAATTGAGATTAAAGATACTGTTGATTATATGAAGGAAGATATTATTGATAGTATTATTCTTACAGTACATAATCAGGAAGATATAATAGAAGATGTGTTGGAAGGTATTGAAAATAATACTACAGGTTCCTATGAATTGATATTAGTTATTGATGGATGTACTGATGGAACAGAGAAAGTTATTGTAGATTATTTGGATGATTCATCTCTATCAAGTAAAGTAAAATTCAAATATGCTGATAATGTATTTGAAACTAAGGCTAATAATATTGGATTGTTAGAAGCTATTGGTAAGTATGTTATCATAGTTCAGGATGATATGATAATTAGGGAGAATGGTTGGAATCAGAGGATGAGAAAACCTTTTGATTCTTTTGATGATGTATTTGCTGTTACTGCTAGGACAGCACATAACTATGTTTTTAATTCTGATTCACCTTACTTGGGAATGGAAGAGGATATTGATACTGGTTGGTGTAATATAGTAGAACCATGTGATGAAGCGAATAGAAGTAATATTTCAAGAGATGTATTTGCTGTAAGAGGTACTGTTAATCGTGGTCCTCTTATGATTAATTTGGAAGATCTTAAGAAACTTAATTATCTTGATGAATCATTCTGCCCACAGGATATGGATGATCATGATCTTATGTTTAGAATGCATAAGGAGTTGGGTAAAGTTTGTGGATGTTATTGGATTGATTTTGATTCAGAACCTTCCTGGGGTGGGACTAGAAAGGAAACAGGACAACCTGCTCCTTGGTTATACAAAGCACAACATAAAAATAGTAAGATATTTCATGCAAGGTATTTTGATGTATTAGATAAATATCGTATTGTGGAAGATAGAAAGTGTGAAAGTTAGTTATGAGAGGTGGCAAAGAGCCCAAAAATCTGAGCTGGATGAGTATAGGGATCACAGTGTAGAAAATTCTTTTAGTAACTTTCAAAAGGTATTTGAATATCTTAAGTTGGATCCAAAGACATCTTTTAAAGGAAAGACTATTTTAGAAGTTGCTTCTGGTTCAGTACCTGCACTATTAATGTGTGAGGGTGTTAAAGGTACTATTGTGGAACCTTTAATGCCGTATTGGAAAGATCAACTATTAAAAGTACAGGAAGCTGGATTTCGTTTATTTGACAAGCCCTATGAGCATGTTATAATGTCTGATATGGGTATCTTTGATGAAACTTGGTTCTTTAATTGTTTGGAGCATGTTATTGATCCAGAGTTTCAGATGAAAAAGGCTATGAGAACTTCAAATGTTATAAGGATGTTTGAACCAACAACCGGTAAGGTATCTGGATCACATCCTCACAGTATTACAAGACAAAGAATAATTAATACTATGGGTGACTTTGGTCAAGTTTATAATGATAATGTTGATAAATTCTTTCAAGGAGAATGTTATTATGGTACATGGGTAAAGTAATTGGGGAATTAAATGAATCATTATATACAATACGCTAAGAACATTTATTCTGATAATGGTGAAGATGGAATTCTTGAACAGTTATTTTCTGATTTAGAAATTACTGATGGAATTGTAGTTGAGTTTGGTGCATGGGATGGACTTCTTGGTAGTAATACATGTGTATTATGGAAAGAGAAGGGATATTCTGCTCTTCTAATGGAATCCATTGGGGCTAGATTTAATGAGATGAAAAATAATGTTTCTTCATATGAAAATGTAGAGACTGTTTGTTGTAGTGTTAGATCAGAAAAGGATAGTAGGTGGTGTTTAGATAATATTATAAGTAGATCGAAGTTAGATTTTACATCAGATACTTTTGCTGTAGTTTCTATTGATATTGATTCTTATGATTATTATATTTTTGAGAGTATGGAAAGATATCTTCCTAAAGTTGTTATCGTAGAAACTAGTTCTGGTTATAAACCATCTGAGAGTTTTGTTACTAGGAATGCTGGTTGTTCTTTGAAATCAGTTACCGAGTTGGGAGAAAGGAAGGGGTATAAGTTAGTTTGTCATACTGGTAATGCTATATTTGTGAGAAATGATTTAGTAGATAAATTACCTGATGCTGATTATTCTATAGAGAATGTTTATAGTTCTCCTGATAAAATTGATGAATTAAATAAAACATGAAAGAAACATATAGTGATCGTTTTAGTAGTAAGTTCTTTTCTCGTTTATTGAAACCAGCTGGTAATAATCCACAGAGAGATAGAGCATCCTCATTCACAATTGTGTTTGAAGAGTTGGATAAAATGGAGAAGAATGATTACACCATTTTAGAAACTGGGTGTATGAGAGAAGATCATGGTGACTTAGCTTTTGGTGATGATGGAGCTAGTACATATATCTTTGATGATTTTATTAACTTTTATGATGGTCAGGTTATTTCTGTTGATATTTGCAAGGCTAATGTTGATTATGCCAATAGACTTACATCGGATAGAACCACAGCATATTGTGAGGACTCTGTTTCTTTCTTGTGGAATATGAGACTCAAATCAAAGATTGATTTTTTGTATCTAGATTCATATGATATTGAAAGAGATAATCCTCATCCCTCTCAATTACATCATGTTAAGGAACTCTGTGCTGTTATTGATAAATGTACTAAGGGAACAATCATTTGTGTTGATGATCACGATGCTTTCTTTACTGGTGGTCTTATTGGTAAAGGAAATTATGTGAAAGACTTTATGGAAAATATTGATGCTGAACTTTTATATGAAGGGTATCAAATAGTATGGAAGATGTAATTATTGGAGCATGGCATGGTGGACTGGGGGATAATATTCAGTTCTCTACATTACCAGAAGAATTTTATAAGCAACAGGGAAGAGATACATATCTTTTAGATGGATCAAACTTTAGGAATAAGGGTATTTACGAATTGGTGTGGGGTACCAATCCTTATATAAAAGGTATTAAGGTTGGTAAAAGAAATGCAGGTGATATTCCTGAGATTGAATATTCTAATGTAGCTGGTACTTGTATTGCAAATTGGGAGAAACTACATGGATTGGAACCAGTAAATAAATATCCGAAGATTTATTATAAACCAGAAACACATCTTGGTTACAGTGATGTATACTTAGTTGACTTTACTTCTATAAGTATTGATTATGATATGGGAAAACTCATTAACAAACTAAAGAAAATACAAAGTGATTATCCTGATAAAAAATTTGTTGAAGTTACATTTTCTGAAGACTTAAGTGGTGGTGGTAAGTATAATCAATATGGAGTTGACTTAGAGAAATTGGTTATTGGTGACATATTTGAATATTATAATATCATTTGTAGTACTTCTGGTATTGTTGCTTTAAGTAGTGGAGCTAGTCATATGTCTTCAGCTGCTATGGAGCACAATAAAAAATTGAATAGTATTTGTCTTATGGACGATAAGTGGTATAATTACCATGTGGATAAAGGTAACCTTTTTATTTTTGACAATATCGAATATCAAGTTATATGAAATTTTTAATTACAGGCATCACTGGGTTTGCTGGTCCTCACTTAGCAAACCTTCTTCATGCTGAGGGTCATGGAGTTTATGGATTGATTCGTCGAACCAATGGTATGGAGAGTGACATTCGTGATGTTGTCCCTGATAAGGTCTATGAAGATATTACTTTTCTCTATGGTGATCTGACTAACTATCGTTCTCTTGTAGAGATATTTAAGAATAAACAGTTTGATGGTGTCTTTCACTTGGCAGCACAATCACATCCACCAACCAGTTTCCGTGATCCTATTGGGACTATGGACACTAATGTGATGGGTAGTGCCAATCTATTCCAAGTCATTCAAGATTTCCAGGATGATTGTAAGATTATGTTCTGTTCTACTTCTGAAGTATATGGAAATGTTGGTCAAGATGGACGTATGATTCATTGGGAAGATACTATTCTTCCTGCAAATCCTTATGGAGCATCTAAGGCATCAACTGATCTTTATCTTCAAGAAAGATTTAAAAATGGATTCATGAAGGGTTTCATTACTCGTGCATTCTCTCATACTGGTCCTCGCCGTGGTCGTATTTTCTCTATCTCATCTGATGCATATCAGATTGCAAGAATGATGAAAGGATATCAAGATTCTGTACTTCGTATTGGTAACCTTAGTACCACACGGGTTGTGATGGATGTTCGTGATACTGTAAGAGCTTATTATCTTGCAATGATACATCCGGAAGTGAATGATCAAATATTTAATATCTGTGGAAGTACTCCAAGAAAAATGCAATATTTCACTGATAAGTTGATAGAGTTATCTGGTCTTAAGAGTGTGGAACAAAAGATTCATGATCCATTCTGGAGACCACATGAGATATATTATCAACATGGAGATTCATCTAACCTTGTCGAATTAACAGGATTTGAGGAAGAGTATGATATTGACATAACCCTTATGGATCTGTTAAAATATTGGTATGATAAGATTTCCTGATGAAGAAGAAGATTCTTATTATTGGTGACAGCTGTAAAGATGTTTATACATATTGTAATGTTAAAAGGTTGTCACCTGAAAAACCAGTTCCAGTTTTGGAAATTGATCATGTAGAAGAAATGCCTGGAATGGCTATGAATGTATACAGGAATGTATGCAGCATGATTTCAGAGAATATGGTAGATATTATTACTAATGATAATTGGGAATCTATTACTAAGAATAGATTTGTAGATGAAAAGAGTAATCATATGTTTTGTCGTGTGGATACTCCCCAATTTGTAGAGCCTATTAATGTTTTTGACCTTAACCTATCAGAATATTCATATGTCATCATTTCAGATTATGATAAAGGTTTTATCTACTGGGATGATATTGACTTCATTTGTTATCATCATGATTCAGTGTTTCTTGACACAAAAAAGGCATTAGATTTTTGGGCATGTGATGCTAGGTATATTAAGATTAATAATTTTGAAGCTGAAAGGAGTCCAGAATTCGTAGATAAATTTGGTAGTAAAGTTATTCAAACTCTTGGTAATGGTGGAGCTTATTGGAATGGAAATGTGTATCCAGTAAAGAATAAAGTGGAAACATTAGATGTTAGTGGTGCTGGTGATACATTTTTAGCATCACTTGTGGTAAGTTATTCTCATGATAGGGATATTATTAATGCAATCATGATGGCAAATAGGATGGCAAGTGGAGTAGTATCTAAGAGAGGTACCAGTGTCCCTGAATAAAACAGTATGGTGTAATGGTGTATTTGATATTCTCCATGTGTCACATATTGAATTATTTTCTATTGCAAGGAATCTTGCTGGAAATGATGGAAGGGTTATTGTTGGTATAGATTCTGATGAAAAGGTGAGGAATAGTAAAGGTGATACTAGACCTATCAACACCTTCACAGACCGTAAAATTATGTTAGAGTCAATTAGATATATAGATCTAGTATTGGAGTTTGATGATAGGTGTGGATTGGAAAATTTGATTCAACTTATTAAACCTGATATTATGTTGTTGGGAGGTGATTGGCGTCATGGTGATGTTGTGGGAAGAGATTATTGTAATGATGTTAGGTTTCTTGATAGGAGAGAAGGATATTCAACAACAGACATAATTAGGAGATGTAATGATGTATCCTGTTAAGTTTGTTCCTAAAGGGTGGGGTTGGGAGAAATGGATTGTCAACACTGATGAGTATTGTGGTAAATTATTATTTTTTGATCTTGGTAAGAGGTGTTCTTGGCATTATCATAAGTTAAAGGATGAGACTTTTTATTTACAGTCTGGTAGGATTCTTTTATTTTATGGTAAAGATGATGACCTATCTAAGGCAGAAACTAAGGTTTTAGAACCTGGAGATACTTTTCATATATTTCGTGGACTAAGACATCAGATGTTTTCTATGGAACAATCTGAATTGTTTGAGTTTTCTACAACACACTTTGATTCAGATAGTATTCGTATTGTAATGGGAGATTGATATGTTTGTTGCAAGTTGTCCATTGAGGGTTTCTTTGTTTGGTGGATCTACAGATAATCCAGTATTCATAGATTCTTATGGATTTGGTTCTGTTATAAGTTTTACATCTAGTTTAAAAACCTATGCTATTATTAGTCAGGATAGGTTTGGTTTCAATAAGGATCATAAGTATATTATTAACTATTCTAAGAGAGAAGAAGTTGATAATGTAGGTGAGATACAGAATGAGGTTGTAAGAACTGTATTGGATCATTATAATATGCCTCCATGTCAAGTAACCCTTACATCAGATGCATACTCTCAGGGGAGTGGGTTGGCATCATCTTCATCATATACTATCAGTCTCATTAAGGCATGTAATATGTTTAATAATGTGATGATGACTGATAATGATATATGTAAACTTGCTCATGAGTTAGAATTGAAGTACAATCCTTATTGTGGATATCAAGACCCATATGGATGTGGTGTTGGTGGATTTAAAAAAATGGATTTCTTTAAACGTGGAGGTGTTGCATATGAGTTTCTTCCTATGGGCTTATTTGATAGTTATAATACTCATCTTGTGTTTAGCGGTGTTACGCGTAATTCTAAAAAGATTTTGGAAGATGTGAGTAAGCATATCAGTAAGATATATCCATTAATGGGTATTGTGGATGATGCTTATCATGCTCTTATTGATGAAGACTATGAGGAATTTTTTGAATTAATGAATCAATCTTGGATTCAAAAGAAGGAAACTAGTAGTTATATTACTGAGAATGAAAAGATTGTAGAGATTGATAAGTGCTTGGGTGATTGTGATAGTGTATTATCTCATAAACTTTGTGGTGCAGGTAATGGTGGATTTTTCCTTACCTTTTCAAAGAAGGACACCTTGTCTATACCCTATGATAATGTTAAAATAAATGTAGTGCCAAATGGAGTAAAGGGTGAATCCATTTAAAGAATATATTGAAACCTTACAGAATGCTCATATGGAAGATGAGTTTGTAAAGTTTGAAAAAGAATTTAATACACATAATAGAATTATTATTGTTGGTAATGGTGGGAGTAATGCTGTAGCTTCTCACATTTCTCAAGATTATATGAAGTTTGACGGGAAGAAAGTTTCTATTCTTTCAGACCCTTCAATGATTACTATGTTGAGTAATGACTTTGGGTATGATAGGGCTTATGAAAGATTCATAGAGTATTATGCTGAATCAGATACTCTTGTTATTTTGATGAGCTCTAGTGGTGAGTCTACAAATATTTTGAATTGTATGTATTATTGTGAGAGAAATGATATTGATTATGGTATTTTGACAGGTTTTCATCCATTCAATACATTGAGTAATAGATCGAAGAGGTCAAAGTGGAATTATCATGTTGATAGTAATTCTTATGGTGTGGTGGAATGTGTACATCAAATCTTTCTTCATGGTGTAGTATGAGATATTGTTTTGATCTTGATGGTACTATTTGTCATACTCCTTGCGATCCTGATGGACATAATGTAAGGTATTGGGATTCAACTCCTTTCCCTTTTATGGTCGAACAGGTCAATAGACTTTATGATGAGGGATCATATATTGTTATAATGACTGCTAGAGGTAGAAACTCTGGTAAGGATTGGACAGAATTAACAAAGGAACATTTGAAAGAGTGGGGAGTTAAATATCATGAGTTAGAGCCTATGTTCCATAAGCCTAATGTTGATCTTTTTGTTGATGATAAAGCGATTTGTGTAGATGAATGGAAGAAAAAACTACCACCTATTAAGGGTATTATTGCGGGAGCATTTGATGTTATTCATCCAGGATATATTAGGATGTTCAAGGAAGCTAAATTACATTGTAATCACCTTACTGTAGCATTACATGAGGATCCTTCAATGGCACGTCCTCATAAATTAAAACCAGTAAATACTGTGGAAGAACGGAAAGAGATTTTACGTTCTATTAAATATGTTGATGATATTGTTGTATATCAATCAGAAGATACTTTCTTATCATATCTTTCAGATTATGATATTAGATTTTTGGGCACAGATTATAAGGATGGTAGTTATACTGGTAAGGATCTTTCCATACCTATTACTTGGTTGAGTAGGGATCATGAATATTCAAGTACAAGGATGAAGAGAATGATTTTTGAATCTGTTTTATCTATGGGAGATATTAATTATGACTAAAACTTTAAGTTTAGTAACTGGTGCAGCTGGTTTTATTGGATCAAATTTAGTAGATTATCTTTTAGAACAAAATCATGATGTTATTGCTTTAGATAATGAAAGTGCAGATAATAATTCCTTTCATTGGAATAAGGGGTCGATGAATGTTTCTGGTGATATAACTGATTATAAGTTTGTTAAATCTGTTATTAGTAAAGTGGATTATGTTTTTCATTTAGCAGCAGAATCACGACTTCAATCTGCAATTGAAAATCCTATTGAAGCGGTTCATAAGAATTGTGTAGGTACAACTGTTATGTTACAGTGTGCTTTGGAAGCTGGTGTAAAGAGATTTGTTTATTCTTCTACTTCATCTGGTTATGGAAATAATCCTTGGCCAAATGTAGAAACACAACCTGATGATTGTTTAAATCCATACTCAGCATCTAAAGTAGCTGCTGAAAAATTTTGTAAGATGTATTTTAATTTGTATGGGTTAGAGACAGTATCTCTTAGGTACTTTAATGTATTTGGTGAAAGATCTCCTACAAAAGGACAATACGCTCCTGTTATTGGTATCTTTCAGAAACAAAGAGATAAAGGTGAACCTCTTACAATTGTTGGTGATGGCTCACAGAGAAGAGATTTTGTTTATGTTAAAGATGTGGCAAGAGCTAACTATCTTGCATCTATTATGCCACTTAAGAAAGGTGAGGGAGAGTTTAATGATTATGCTGGAGAGGTATTTAATGTAGGTAGTGGTAATTGTTATTCCATTAAAGAGATTGCTGATTCTATTTCAGATAATCAAACATATATTCCTAAGAGATCTGGTGAGATGGAAACAACTTTTTCTGATATCACAAAGATTGGTCGTGTTATTGGATGGAAGCCAGAAGTAGACGTTATGGAATGGATTAATGGACAAAAATAAATCAAAATTTAAACTTGAAGGAATTGGTCCAATTTATTATATCAATCTTGATGGTGAACCAGAAAGACGGATATACATGGAGGCTCAATTAAAGTATTGGGAGATTGATAATTATACTAGAATATCTGCTTATGATGGCAGAGAGGATGACCTTGGAGATATTCTTAAGGGTAGATATCCTGATAATATGAGTGGCGGTGAGATCGGATGTACAACATCCCATCTTAAAGCTATTAAGCATTGGTATGAAACTTCTGATAGTCCTTATGCAATTATTATGGAAGATGATTGTAGTTTGGACCTTGTTAGGTTTTGGAACTTTACTTGGAAGGATTTCTATTCAAAGATACCTTATGATTGGGATGTAGTTCAGATTGCAATTATTTGTACTGGTGATATTCATCTTAGAATTCATAAGAGATTTGTTAATGAGTTTTCTACAGCTTGTTATTTGGTAACAAGGCATCATGCAGAGAAACTTATTAGACTTCATTGTAGGGGTGATAAGTATAAGTTGGACAATGGAGTTAGACCACGTCCTGTAGCTGATGATTTGATTTACAATTCTGGTAATACTTATTCTCTTCCTCTTCTTCTTTATAGGATTCAATTGGGATCATCTATTCATCCAGAACATGTTGATGTATTCCATAAAGGAAATTTTGAATCTCAATTTACTTATTGGAGTCAGAAAGGTGCTCAAGTTGGTGTAAATGAAGTGATGGATTATGATCCATACTTGGGTAGAGTATCAGAGAGTAGTGGAAACACTACCACTTGACATACTTTGAATTATCAAGTATAATAAATAGGTAAACGTAAATAAATGCCCCCGAAAGAATCGTAAGGCAAATGTGATACGTTCAATAACACAGGCTTGTCGAGTCTGTTATCATCCGCAATAAATTTATTGCGAGACACTTAGGAAAACAAAAATGTTTAAATCCGCAATCGCAGCTGTTGCAGCTGCACCTCTATTCGCTGGCGCTGCCCTTGCTGGTCCCTACGTTAATGTAGAAACCAATGCAGCCTGGACTGGTGATAATTATACTGGAGCTACTACTGATCTTCACATTGGTTATGAAGGAGATCTTGGTGATTCTGCTAGCTACTATGTTCAGGCTGGTCCTTCTGTAGTTGCAGCTGATGGTGTTGATACTGAAACTCAGTTCTCTGGTAAGGCTGGTTTGGGTCTTCCTGTATCTGATGCTCTTGGAGTATATGGTGAGGTTTCTTTCCTGACCGCTGATGATTCCGATGATCTCGGACTTGGTGGTAAGTTGGGTCTTAAGTATAACTTCTGATTCATAATCACATAATACTTAAAGGGGGGAGGCACTTGTGTCTCCCCTTTTTTTATGATATAATATCCTTAACTTTTTAATTGATATGGATAAAGAACCACGTTGGAAGAGTATTGTTGGACATCCTTTATGGATGGTTCCTATGATTTTGTTTATCTGTTTAGGTTTTATTGAAATAATCCATACTAAAGAACATAACAATATGGATGGAGATTCCCATGCTTATTGTAGACAGAAGAAATGGGTTAAAAAATTACAAATGTACTATAATAATAACGCATACTAAAAAATAAAGGGATTGACAAAAGTTTACATGTCATATATAATACTGTACGGCAACCGTCAGAACATGTTTGCCAAGGAACCACGTATGTACGTTATGGCAGTTCTTTCTTATGTTCTTACAGGACAAATCATTCCAGGATTGTTATGATGGATGATATTACCAAAACATTAATTTGGTTATTTACTCCTATGTTGGTATTGATTCTTTTTGAATTGTTTCTTCCACCAAATGATGATGATGACGATAGTGATGGTGGTGTAATGCAAATTGCTTTTAATAGATTTTAAATATAAATATTTAAAGCTACTACCACGTATATGCCAGAAGAAGTAAAGAATAGTCCTCAGGATGCTAAAAATAAAAAGATTGGTGTGTTAGGTAAATTGAAGGCGGGTTTAGATGATAAAGAAGAACAACTTGCCATTTTATCAACCTTTGTGCGTCTGGGGATTCTTGTGTGGTCTGGTGGGATTCTCACTCTTGCCTATATCAAGTTACCTCCTGCTTTGGGTATACCAGAACAAAAATTGGATCCAACATTTATCGCATCAGTTTTCACTGGAGTTCTAGCAACGTTTGGCGTTCAGGCATCCAAGAAAGGTGGTGATAGTAATGGTGGTAATAATGGTGGTGGAAATGGAATAACAAAAGAACAGATGGAAAGATTGATTGAAAAGGCAGCACAAACTGCTCCATCACAGATTATTAAATTAGAGCAGGGACCAGTTAGAATTTCTACTGGTGAGCCTCCTGTTGTACCACCTATTGTGTAAAATTAAATGACTTTATTTGTGGGAATATTTCCTTTTTTGTTTATTACTTTACTGGTATCTGGTATGCATATGGCATGGCCTCTTAGGTATAGAGGTAATGGTAATGGTAAATAAGGAAACCCACACTGAGTATTGAAATCCACACATTAATAGGACAAAATACCTATAGTAGGGTATAAATATTATGAAATCGCGAGCCCACGGCTACAATCGTGTCTCATTACACAGTCCAGTACTTAGATCAAACAAGACATCATCAGACAATCTGCGAGTATGCAGAAGATGCCTTTCAAGCAAAGAAACAAGCAGTAAAAGACGTTCCATACCTAAAGAGTCATCCTAATTCGATAGATTGTATTCTATCTGAAGGATCGATGTTCTGCTCAACGGTATAAATTATGATTGTTATTAGGATTCTTATCTGGGGATTAATTGCCAGAGTATTCTT
>Ga0208790_1000518_pt1 | contig 18723 bp, 17 predicted proteins | sample 10_taG_FD_184083 | JGI IMG/M metagenome (GOLD analysis project Ga0208790, IMG submission 184083) | Marine viral communities from the Subarctic Pacific Ocean - 10_ETSP_OMZ_AT15264 metaG (SPAdes) (version 2) | ecosystem: Environmental > Aquatic > Marine > Oceanic | place: Pacific Ocean | collected... | reverse complement strand
GTGTTACTTACAAGGGCTTGAAACCCAACAGCCACATTTGAATATCCACTTGTCAAAGCACTAAGTGCTGAACCACCTACGCCTGTGTTATAATCTGCCGCATTTGTTAATGATGCATCAGCAACTGCGTGACCAATAAAAGTATTATGTACAGCCCCACTAACTATATTTAAACCAGCATTGTATCCAAAAAGCGTTGTACCTACTGCTCCACTTGCATCATTATTCGATAGCGAGATTCGGGAGTTGTTGTCTATTACCATATTAGTAGTAGTAGATGTACTATTGTAAGTTGATGCAGTAGCAAAAGCAACGCTTGTAGCGTGATTACCAGAACCAGTTCCACCGCCTATATAAATTGAATTAGTTGAACTACCAGATTGAGCATAGAATAGAGTCACGGGTTCTTCTGCTTGTTTATAGTGCATCATCCCCATTCTAACTTCTTTAGTAGTATCATCAGAATCTGCCACATCACTCATTACTAATTGAAAAGCATCAGCATCACCTACAATCTCAACTTTTCCGTGAGTAGGCTCTGAAGAACCGACACCAAGATTTCCAGCGGATGAAATAAAAAGTGCATCATTAAATGCGTTGTTTTGCAAAACAGAAAACATCAAAGATGAATCCATATTTGCACCAGTAGAATAATCTAATTCTTTTTTAGCAGTTATCTTAGCACCACCTCTGATAGTTGAACCATCTCCTAAGTTAAGATGCAAAGCCATTGTCTCATTGACCGATGAACTACCACCAGCAATGTTGTCAAAGTGTACTATTGATGCACCATCTACGCTATCGTGAATGTGAAGTTTTGAAGTGGGCGTTCCGCCAATTCCGACATTGCCTGAACTATTCACAATTACAGCATCGGCATTATTTGTTCTAATTGTCATAGCATCTGTGTTGTGGTCGTACCTTAAAAAACCTCGGTTGGCATCACTTGAATCTGGGAAATATAATCCAGCCACGCTTGATGCTCCTGCTAATATAGATATTCCAGCCGCACCACTACCTTCCACCACAAGTTCATCGCCTCCAGTATCTAATGTGCTAATTCCACTATCAGCACTTTTAATATGGAGAATGCCTAATGGAACAGTCTCGCCAATCCCGACCTTGCCATTGTAATTCAAATGCATTAGTAGAGTTGTATTGCGATATAAAGCAAGGTTATCGCCATAAGAAACAATGTCGTGATAATTGCCACTGCCACCAGCACTATATCCTTGTAATCTAATTGTTCCATTGCCAGAATTATTAGAAGCATCACCAATATGCAACGCTTTAGCGGGGGCTGTATTTCCAATTCCAATCGTATTATCTGATTTAAAGTACATCTGAGTAGCACTTGCTTGGTCATTGTATAGTTTTAGATAAGTATCGTCAGAAGGTTGTATAAATCTCCATTTGTTTGTGCCACTTCTTTGAAATGCTAAAGTTGTTTCTGAACCGCTTGAAATTGTCGGATTAAGAATTAATGTATCTGAAACTGTTACATCTCTATTATCTGTATCGACTATGAATATGTCACCGCCAGAACTATCTCTCCGAACAACAAGTGCTGTTGCACTGGTTACATCTATTGTTGATGTGCCTTGTATTACTTCATTTGTTGTTATCGCAGTACTGCCAGTTATAGTAAGGTCTGCATCAATGGTCAAATCACCTGTTATTGTACCACCGGATGCTATATGTTCGTCGGTTGTTGTTATGAAACCCATTATATACTCCTAAGCCAGGATAGTTCTGATATTTGCATCTGAACCACCTTTCTTTTCAAGAATTAAATAAACATTATCTCCCAATCCATTAGGGACAACCAATGAATATATTGTATCTCCACCCTTTAAATAAAGATCTTTGCTAGTGTCTACATCTGAATCTGTACCGGTAGTATTAAATGTGAAATAAAAATCGTTATCTGATTGTAGATGAACCTTATGATAACCAGTACAATTAACGGCTATCCCGTCAGTATCTGCTACGGTTACTGATTGAACTTGCCAATCTGCTGCCGTATCTACGTTAAGGGATTCGTGAGCTCTGTGTCTCTGTAGGTCTGCCATTCTATTCTCCTATTTGTTCAGTTCAGCTTGCGAGGCGAGAATGCTCCTTATCTGAATCTGATATTAATTTACAATTATTTTATCGTATCATGCCAAAACTTTGTACTCTAAATGGGCCTCTTTGTTTGCCTGCATGAAATTTCTCTGTTATAGCCCTGAATTCTCTCATAAAATATTCTTTTAATTCTATCTCACCTGCATCTTCTGCATACTTAGCCTTAATATAATAAACTAATGCAGTACATAAATAATCAGGTAGGTCTATAGTATCATCCTCATCATTGAGAACGTCTACATTGTAATATACATCTATAGTTTCTTCGAATGACTTCTGAACAGTTGCACTACCACTAAACTTAGTATAAAGAGTTATATATCCTGTACCTGCTGCCTTAACCTTATGTAAGCCATTAAATCTACCAGCCTTCCTTAATACTATATAACTTCCATCGCTTAAACTTTCAGGAGATGCAGAATAGTCATTATCTCCCTGATCTATCATCTTTAACAGCCCACCAAGAGAAACATAGGTATCTATTTCGGTATTTACATCTTCTGTCTCATTGATAAAATAATCAGGACTATGTACATACTGAAGTTCTAATCCATCTGCAATACTTTCTTTAGGGCTTTTCCATAACAAACGTCCTGCAACGGCAAGATCATTCAATCCAGGCTGTGAAAGGGTTTGACCGCTTGAAAAAACGAGGTCTTTTTGGACTAGGGAAAGTTTGTTCCCTTTTAAATAGTATGCATATTCCTTACTAGACGCCATCTGCATCCTTCCTTAATGGTTCACCTATCATTCTAGGAATAGATCTGTATTCATCATCAACATTAAGATGATTCTTACATCTAATATCAAGAACTTTGATCATGTCTCTTGGAAATTCATAGAACCTTTGATCCTTTGTAATGTCTATTCTTTCAGTATTGATATGAGTTTCAGATATCATGTTGATCTCTCTAAGACCATCTTTGATATATGCAAGGGTTCTACCAGTTTCAGTAGAACCAACTCTTTCCATTATTTCAAGTACGGTCATTAGTCTACTATCAAATATTCTACTGCTAAATGTCCAGCACTTGTATTGTCACTACCATCTAAGTCTACTGTTCTTACATGAAATCTTCCATCTAATCCAGCATTATCATCCTTCAATACAATAGCCTCACCAGGATCTAAAACTGAAATTATAGTTGTTCCACCTGGAGCCATAATTTTTAATGCCTTAGATAGTGATGCTCCTAAAGCAGTTGCGCTACTAAATGTATATCCAGTATTTTTTATGAATATAAAAGTAGCACTTGCTTCAGAAGAAAGATCTGTATCATCTGCTGAATCCAATCCCTCAAAATAATTAACTGTTGCATTTAAATATCCCTGATTTGCAGCTGTTCCTGCATAACTAGCACAAGTAGCTGTACCACTACCCCCTAATGTTTTATTTACCTCACTTGCAATTACATAAGTAGTTGTACTATTTTCAGTAGAAAGTTCTTCTTGAGGAGTACAACTGACTGCGAATGTTACCTTATCTGCCATAATTTATTCCTTATTGTTGTGCAGCCTGTGCTGCCATTGTCATCCCAATCATTTTTGAGTTGTTCTGAACGTATGTTTGTACTTCAGCAACAGCCCATTGATAATATTTGTTTGCCTCAGCTTCGTAAAGTTGAGCCTTCTGTGAATTTAAGGCTGTTTTTTGAGTTTCAGAAGTGACTTCTGCTTGATATTTCTGTAAATCTGCAGTATACATGGCCAATTTACTTTGATATTCCTGAACCTCTTTTGAAAGAGTATTACTATAATTTTGAACCTCTTTCCCAACCTCTGCTTGATAAGCCTGTAATTCAGCAGAATATTTTTGTATCTTACTACCATTGTCTGCTATTACATCTTCTATCTGTTTTGCTGCATTTGCAAGAGCTAATGCTTGGTCTTGTGCCTTATTAAATTTATCTAGATCTGTTATTAATGCTGCTTCTTGCTGAGAATCTTGTGCATTCAACTGTGCCTGAGTTAATACTTTTTGTAGATCTGATTGGTGCTTAGCAAGTTCAGCCTGTACATTAGCCTGATATCTTACATTTTCTTTGTTGAATTCATTCAATTCATTCTGAATATCTGCTTGTATTACCGACATCTCTTTCTTTATTTGAGAATCAAAAGACTTTAATTCATTACTATACTTAGACATCTTAGCCTGATTATCTGTTATTATTGCTTGCATTGTTTGACCAGCAGACTGTAACTCAGCATTATAAGACTGTATTCCTTTTTGAATATTTGCAGAGTAATTCTGAGATTCAGAACCATATTTAGCAAGTGCAGCATTATTATTCTCTATGGCATCTCTTGCTTCCTGTGATTTATTCTGTAAAGCGATCTTATTTGCTTCTTGAGCATCTGTTATTTTCTTTTGTAATTCACCTTGAAATTCAGTTGCTCTACTTTGATAATCAGCCTGAGCATCCGATAGTTCTGCTTGAAATCTTTTAATTCCTCTATTTTCAGTTTCTACCCACGCTGTATACGCTGTTCCCATTTCTAGTTGATATCTTGAAAGCTTCTGACCATACTCTTGGACTTCCTTTTGAACCTCTGCTTGATATACATTGAGCTCATTCTGATATTTTGAAAGTTTCTGTATATACTCTTTACTTTCCTTTTCTAATAATAAGTTAGCAGTAGACTGTGCATCTTGTGCTCCTATCTGAGCATCAGTAATTTTTTTCTGAATATCTGCCTGATATTCTACATTAGCATCATTAAATACATTTAATTGATTTTGCATTGCCGATTGATATGCTTGTACATAAGCCTGGATCTTTCCTAATTGAGAAGCAGCTAATTCAGTATCTTCCTCATCTTCAATAAACTCTCCTGCTATAGAAAACCATTTAGAAAAATCTAAAAAATCAGCTTCTGTCCCATATCCAGAACTATCTGCATCCATAGTCGCAGTTAATTCTTCAGTTACACCACCAACTTTAGGTGCAGTATAAACAGGTGCTGTTGCCAATGAAGCCACTGTAACATCTGCTACTGCAGGCGTACTAAAACTAGGGGCAGATGGAGCAACAGGCACTACTGCTGATACGCTAAAATCACCAGGATCGTTATCCCCAAAAGGATTACTATCCTCACTTGTATTCCACCAATCCTCAAAACTAGTGCGGCTACCAAGAGTTGGCCCTGAATAAATAGGAGGGATCAAAGATTCTACTGAAGTTTGACTAGCATCCTGATAGTTAACCGTTGTAAGACTTACAGCAGACGGTTCAACTGCTGTAATTGAAAGACCAGGATCTGTGAACGAAACAGTAGTTATACTTGGTACGCTAGGAGCTGAAGCACCTATTAGAACCCCTGGTTTCGTATAAGTTGGAACATCTCCACTTATATCTGCTTTATTCACACTCGATACAGTGACTGATCCAATTAAAGAAACAGTAGCGTCTGAATTACTAGCATCTGAATAACTTACTGTAGATATAGTTGGAACACTTGGCGCAACAGAGGTTATTGAAAGATCATTTCCAAAATCAGGACTTGTGGGTGCTATTGGAACAGTGACATCACTCCAGTCTGGTATTACATCACTTGATAATTTTGTAAACTCTTTAGCACATGCATGAAATATAATAGCATTCCTAAGATCAGAATCATCATCTAACTTAGAAAAGTCTATATACTGAACATGTGCAGTAACTGAATCGCTAGGAGCAGGTTTAATTTGTACCTTGTTAGCAGGATCCAACCAATACTTAGGAAACTTTGAAGTTGCCAATTTTAAACTATTTGAATCTGATATGTAAGGGCTATCCTCTATTGGAACCTCATATGCAGGATAACTACCTCTCCGTACAGATATAATATTATCAGTACCTACTGGAAGTGTTATCGCTGTTGGGCTAGAATCTCCTCCATGAGATGCCGCAGCTGTCTCAGAGGAAGCCCACTTTAATAAATTCTTTGGTACGCTTGATACTACAAACTTTTGTGCAGAAATAATGAACTGGTCGTCAGCGTCCGAAACGCCAGTTATGTTCTCTATGTCTAATTCTATGCTTGTTGTTGCCATGTTTAGTAGGAGGGGAGAAGTGAATCTCCCCCCCATTTGTTTAGTTTAGGTCGTTTAATAACCAGTTGCTGTAAAAGTACTAGCTTGTAATCCGTCAAGAGCAGTAGTTGCTACATTGACCAATGTTTTCCCGCTAACCATTACAACTTGTTCACTTACATACTCAAATGTAAGATCAGTTCCAATTGCACCACCAAACGTTACATCATTTTCATCAAGTTCCATTGATTTTTCACCATCAGATCGTTTAGTTACAATTGTAGTCATCCTAACATTCGTTGCATGTTCTGCTACACCAGCTCCATTACCACATCTTTCTTGAGTAATGACTCCAGCAAATACAGCTGAACCAGCATTTGGAAGTTGAATTTTAGCCGCTGCTGCCATTGTCCCACCAAATAAAATTCGGTATTTTAGTCCAATGGTAGCCTCAGTAGCGGTAGGCAGTTTAATTACTGCACCACTAGCTAAAGCAGCCGTTACAAAGACAGTTCCAGCATCTTTTGCTGATAATGCATGAGAAGCATCACCAGCAGTAATAACTGAAATTTCCTTAAAACCAACATTCCTTGCTGCATTGTTCAGAGCTCCACCAGCTTGATTTTGACCATATAAAGGTATTGCCATTTTTTATACCCCCTTATGTCCAGATAGCATGGGATTCGGCCATCGACCATTCCATACCAGCTTCGGTTAAGATCTGATCCACTCTACGGTCAACACCTGAATTCTCAAGTGTTTGAACGCCAACATAGACAGAAGTGTCACGATTAATACCATTACCAACAAGAGGTCTGTAAGCACAGTTCTTCATGTTGACACCTAGCATTTTAACATTCGTTCCATCCAGGTGAACATTACGAGCAACGTTCATGTCGCCATAAACAGTTGAGATCGTTGTAATGTCAACACCAAAGACCTTCTTGCGTCCTGTTAGTGTCATATTTGCTGAAGTATGGCTGTCAGACTGCCCTGCTGTTGTATCAGGTGATCCACCCGACCAAGGCTGAACAGCGCCAATATTATTAGCAAAGTATCCACTCAGCTTGTGCAACCAGTTGTATACTTCTGTAGAACAGAAGAATACAGTTGCACCACTGTTATTGTAACGAGGATCAAGAAGATTGGAAAGATCGTCTAGGAAACTATCCTGAGACTTTGTTGCCACAGCCAAGCTAAATGCATTACCATAGCTTGAAATGTAATCAACAGCACCCTGAGTATATTGAATACTATCACCATCTGTATACTGAGATCCAAATAGCAATGATGTTTCAACATCCCATTTATGCTCGATCAACTTCTCACGCCACACACGAGCCCACTCACTGGATTCGAACTTCAATACAGTAGCACGAGCCGTATTGGTCATTGCCATTGAAGTTTTCCAGATCTGAGTAAGACCATGGTTGCTTTGGTAAGGTTGATCGATCCAAGTTTCTGGAAAACCAGAACCTTCAGCATGTGCTGAACCAACTACATAAGTCCTAGCTCTTTCAAGTGTACTTGCAATTGATTGATCTGCCACAACTTCATCACCTTCTGCAGCTCCAGGACTAAAGTTATTATTCCAATAACCAGCAAACCCACCATATGAACCGTCTACTTTAACTATCTTACACGTTACTAATGCAGGATACTTAGCAGCGCTACTATCTTTTGAAGTGCTTTCCCATGTGGATGCATCAACGTCCGATACTCTCGCAAGTAAGTAGCCTTTACCCCATGTCGTAGCTGCAGTAGCAGATTCCGTCATAAGAGGGATCTTGATCAATTGACCTGGTAAAAAGAACTTTGGTGTAGTTCCACTTGCTCCAACGTCAATCTTATTTGATGTGTTACCATAGATATTCTGAACGTTACCTTGATACTTATAATCACCTGCCATATACAGTTTTAAAGTATCACCGACCGCTACAGAAGTTCCGGTACCACCATCGTTATACGCTTCTACCGTGTCATCTGCAAATTCATCTGCACCATCATTTTGCACATAACCCATAACATAAGCATATCGTTTGTTAAACGAAGGACGTTTCTCAGTATACTTGAACTGAGGATCATCCGTCGGTTTTTTTGATGCCATACTCAGAAATCTGAAGAATGGATCTTGAGGGATTGCAAGCTCAGATACACGACTACCAAAATTATACTTTCTCCTGATATCACCAGTAGAAAGATTGGTACTTGTACCCGGCCCTCTTCCATCAAAGTCCGCTACAGTAAGATCTGTGTTAGGCGTCACAACTGATACATAATCAGCCATTACGAACTCCTTATTTTAAGTTCAGACAGATCTTATGAAATTATCTATCCGAACAGGTTGTCTAACTCATTATCAGTACCCAAGAGAGCATCGAAAACAGAATTTTCGGCACCTTTTTCTTGACCACTGCTATTTGCTCCGCTGACTGTAGACGGCATGTCTCGAACATTTTTCATCTGGTTTAACATATCCTTTTTGGTAGCCTGTGCAACGTTACCTGCGACTTTTTGCTTATTCTTTAGAAAGTTGATATCATCAAGAGTCAGAGTATGTGTCTTTGCCCAATCAACCATTTCCATGTATTCATTGTCAGACATTCCAGAGTCCTTTCGGAACCTGGCCTCTTCATCCAAACGTTTTCTTTCAACCGCCTGTTGAGAAGCATTTTGCTTTTCACGTTGTAGCATACTACCTACTCTTTGCTGAACGATCTTATCAACATGAGCATTCATAAGCTTTGCACTATCCGAATTTGGATCGCCCATGGCCTCCTGCTCATTGTAGATAAAATCCTCGTCCAAACCAAGAGAGGACTGTATGGTTTTTGATGGTTGCCCACCATTTACCAGATAATCTCGGACATGCTCTACAAGCCCGCTATCGTTTTTCATTGCTTCAAGAACAGGAACAAAAGGTTCTACACTCTTGTACTGTTCAGCGAGCTTGACGGCTTCACGACTGCTATCAGCATATCGTTTCTTGTAAGGATTGCCATCATTGTCCCAGTCCACACTATTGGAGCCAACAGTTTCTTGATTGCGAGTTACCTGTTCGGGATCGCTTATTGATTGTTGGGTTGCCTCTGTGGTGTCTTCTTGTATTGCTCCGTTTACTTCATTTTCCAGAGCATCAAAAAAGGATTCTTCAGAAGAGCCAAATACAGCTTTCTCTGCTGGATCCACAACGGGAGCATCAGACTGCTGTTCTGGGTTACTTACTGAATCTTGAACTAAATCGTCCATTATGTACCTCTTTTATTAGTTATACTATTGAATTATTTTACGAATTATTCTTGTTACCTTGCAACTGGTTTCGAGCTTTTTGTATTTCCATTGCCATTTCCTTCTTTTTCATCTCTACTTCATTGCCCATTACATTCTGTAAAAGCTTCTGTTCGGCCTCAGTTTGTCGATATGCATCTTGAGTATCGCCCTTAACCTGTTCTTTTTGTTTTGTGATCTCCATCTCTGCCTGCATGACCTTTCCTTTGATACCAGCCTGGACAAGTTGTCTTTCAAGTGTCTCGATGGTTCCATCTTTATCCTTAATAGCTTCTTGTAATTGACCAAGTTGACCCTGTAATTGAGAATATAAACTCTTTCTCTTTGCGATCAGATCTTTTTTCTTGATATCCGTTTCAGCCAAAACTGCAAGATCATCTACTACACCAAGTTGTAATAGTTCTTTTAGTTCAGCAAGGTATGCCCATCTATTGATGGGTAGAGTAGATCCGGCTACTACCTTTACATCGAATCTTGCTGCTGAAAAATCCATTGATTTTCCAATAGCCTCACCCATGTCATTGAAGATAGGTATGTTAATTTCAAGTTCACGATCTTCCAATATTGCAGATGGTTGAACTATCCTAAATCTTTTATTTGCTGTATAGATAGCCTGAGAAAACTGCATTACAACAGTTCCAAGTTGTTTTAACCCAGGCTCTATGGAATTCTTCATCCACTGCTTTACACGCCTTGTTCCATATTCATCTAATGCCAACATACCACGAAATGTTTCATGTTGTTGTTGAGTATCTCCTTGCATGGAGGAATAAATACCCGCAAGATATTCCATGTCTCCCTTCCCCTCTTGAACAATAGTAAAGAAAGCATTAGACAAGGGTGCAGGCATGACAGGGGTAGGCCTTTCAGTTCCAGGTCTTACAGGTAATAATGCACCAGGTGCAGAAGAATACTTCTCCCACATCTCAGCATCTATACTTCCTTCCTCGAACATCCATCTTAAACTACTCCCCAATGATGCATTATGAACCATGATCTGGTGAGATTTATTTATCTCTTTCTGTTTTCCTATTAGAGGACTTACTGCTGATATTGGATAAGGAGTTCCTGTCCATTTATAATGAAATGGTACAATAGGATATTCTGTTATGTTCTCTGGTAGGATATATTCATAAAGTAGTTGATCTCCAGCCAAACAACATTGTTTAACCCTTGTTCCATAAAATTTTACTGCATCTACAATATTTACAGCAAAGGTCTCATCTGTTAAAAGAACCTTATATTCCTTTTCAGAGATTACTTTATTCTCTATTCTTGATTGAGCAGCTTGAAGTTCACTCATGTACTCTTGCTCAGCAACCTGTAATTGTTGTTGCATCATGTCTTGAGCCTTCTGCATCTCAAGTTCATATCTTTCAGGGATCATCTTTCCTTCTGCGACAGCCTGTTCCATCTGCTGTTGTTGTTCCATTAATTGAACTTCCATCTCAGCAGCCATTTCTTTCATTCTAACCTGAACCTGTTGTTGAATAGCCTCTAGTTCTTCAGGACTTGGTGGAATACGATAGAATACGTTCATGTAGGCTATCTTTATTTTTTCATATACCTCAAAGAACTCTATCAACGGTTCCTGTTCGCCTTGAGCAGTAATACCAATATCGTCCATGGAGTCATCATCATAAAGAAATGTTCTTTGATCTCCTGTTCCAAGAGGTCTTCTTGTATAAGAGAAGTTCGTAGATTCATCACTATTAGCATTATCTATCTTTCTCTTATGGTCAGGAAATAATTTTACCAAATGGCTCTTGGGCAATACCTTTCGTATCATGATATAAGAAGCATCTCTGAACATGATATCCCTAGATTTCTGATCTACAAATATATCAAATGGCTCTGGCTGAGATATCTTTACCTCACCCATTCCATTATCAGCATCCTTATCTATCTCTACCATTAGGTAGCCAATACTCTTTGTAATAGCATCATTGATAGCATTGGAATAAAGAGTATCTCCATCTGAATGACCCCAGATATAATCTGCTATGTCACTAAACACTGCAGCCACATCAGTATCACTTCCCTCTACGCCAATAGCCTGCCATCTTGGATTATTAGCAGTTGCATAGAAATTTAGCATTTCCACCACAGGTAATATCCTGTTTATGGTAAATGTTGGCATGCCCTGTTCACGAAGAGAAGCAACTTCAGTTTCTTTCAACTGATCATCATGTGCAAAGTCATATCCTTCCTGATTGACATTCTGCCATTGCTCTCTTATAAAATTGTTACTATAATGAAATAGTTGCCGAACTATGTCGGCTTTTTTCTTCTTAGCCATTATTCTAAATATCCTTTTTCAAATAATTCATCGATACTATTAAGTACTTCTTTCTTAGCCTGTTTACCCCATTTTTTTTGATAAGGTCTCCATCCCTCTCCCCTTTCACCCCATTTCTTACCAAATCTATTTTGAAAGTCTCCCCATAAAGAGTCTTCAATTATACTATGAGCTTCAAATTCCATAGTAGGTTTTTCCCCTCCCGTTCCCAATCTAGTTTCAGGGTCATAAATAACGCTTCCTGAAGTAATTCTGGGCCCACCAGGAAACCATTCTAATTCGGGGAATTCGTCAACTAAAGATACTGGAAACATTTTTCTCATTTCCATTGATACTTCTACATCAGGATCTGTTTGTATTTCACTTGCAACCAATTCACGTGTTCCATATTTACCAGGATCGCCAAAAAGTCTATCATCTTTTTTAACTCGACGCCATAATTCCGTACGACGCTTTTCCCAGGCATCGAAATCTTCATCTGGCCTTCTACGAAATTGGAAAGCATGACCAAGTTCTGCTAAAAAAGAATCTACAGGATCTACTAATCCTACATTCAATGTATCCCTAGCTCCTTCTTTAGCGTCGTCAGAAAGTGAATAATGAGCTCTATGTGGAATCCAACTAGTTTTAGTACTGCTTCCTGATTTTTCCGTTTTTTTGGCTAGACCAGCCATAATCTCTATATTCGGTCGTCCTCCCTCAACCCACAACTTTTTCAATACCATCCTTTTATCGTCTGGAAAATCATCTCCTAATACATTTTCAAAATTTTTCCAAGTTTTTACATCTTCCTTTGTTTCTGTTGTTGTTTCTTCTGGAATCTTAAATAGATCAACAAATGTTTTATCAGCAGCAACAGACTCCATTGCACTAAATACCTTACTGTTAGTATCCCCCATTACGCTACCACCCAATCCTTTACTTTAGGTTTACGCTTATACCAATCTCCATCCTTGTTCTTCTTAGAGTTCATGGGTGGATGTGCATACTTACATGCATAGGCAAGTGCGTCAATAGTATCATCATGTGCCATGCGAGGCCCAAATGTTATTATTTCTCTATGTAGATCATACATCTCTTTCTTTAAATGTATCTGCCCTACTGCAAATCTTTGTGCTAATACTTCCTGTATCCGGTCTCGCTTACTCATTCTGTTACCAGGGAGTTCAGCCTTCCAACCAATACTAAAATCATTTCTCCTACGCATCTCTGACTGGAGTGCTTGGAATATGGGCTTACTCATACTGGTGTCTTCTATGGTAAACAATGATGGATGATAGGCTCTAGCAATATCAAACATGTAATCTACTATACCCTTCTTATCCTGTCCCAGTATAGATACAACAGGGATAGATCTTTTTCTAGTATAATCAAGTATATAAATATTATTCTCAGGTGTGACCGCTACTACCATGAGAACTGAGAAGTCACTATCACGCCTTGCACTATCGGTGGCAGGGTCAACCCCACAAAATACATTACAGGGTTGAGTATCCTGCCCATTAGGCGTAATAAATGATAAACCCGTTTCATTATCATGGGTAAAACTCCCATCCCAATGCTTTATATGCTCTCTTGTAAATATGGCATCGTCTGCACTCTGAACCTCCATCATGTATTCTTGATAGAACTTCTGAGGCTGCCCTGAATCAGCATAGAACTTCTTCTTACGCTTCATCTCTTTATGTCCAAACCAACTAGGCCACAAAGGACTACCATCATCCATTATTGCCTTATAGGTTATGACCTTCCAACTGAATTTTTCTCTTTCTTTCTTTGCTTTATCATGTCCAACAAGTATGTTTTGAATAAAAGAATCAAAATGTACAGGTGTTCCATTAATCCTAAGCCTGCCATCCGCAGGTTCCAGAGCTGGAAAGACCACAGCTGTGACAAGATTAGATATTTTTGATCTCGATTCTGGAGTGATGGTGTTATTCTCATCTTCAAAATCATCCAGAACAATAAGATCGTATCTTTTATGCAACTTAGCACCTCCACGAATACCTGAAAGGTTAGACTTAGATATAAGCTTACAACCATTCGATAGTTCAATGTCATCCTCAGTCCACTTTCTCCCCTTAAGATCTCCAAAATAATACTGTACCTTTTCATTATACTCTATATGATACTTTATATAGTCAAGATTAGGTACGGATATCTTTGATGATGCTGCAACCCAGCCATAGAACAGAGGATCGGTAGCAAAACAGAAGTCATGCATGATATTGCACTTAGTTAATACTGTCTTGCCATGACCTCTAGGTAGAATGACAGCCAACTGTCTATGTTCCTTGTCCATGAGAGCATCTGTTACCTCATAATGAAAGAACGGGGTCTCTGAACGCATGAAATCCTCTGGAAGAAACAATTTACCGAACGCTATAAGATCTCTTCTTGCTAATTCTAACTGTTCTTCGGCCTTTGATACAACTTTTGTATTAATATTTGCCATTTACTGTACCTTATTATACAAATAATAGCAATTACAAAGCAAAAACTATAACTTATCCACAATTTTCTCTATTCTATGCAATCTATACAACATACTTAACTGTAATAGTAGTATCATTAGCATTGAAAACTCCCAGTAGGGGAAGTATTCCACACTAAAGAGTGCCTCCCAGTAATATCTCATCTATCATCCTCTAATTTCAATTGTTTTTTTGACAATTCTCTGAATGCTTCAAATGCATGTAAAGTTTTTTGATAAGAACGATTTGTCTTTGGAACGCCTTGTTCTTCTAATCTTTTAAGTTCTGAATATGTTTGTACCATATATGGAAATACTTCATTTCTAGTATAATGAGGTTTTTTATGATATCCATAAAGAGCATCCATCAATGCATGTCCAAAGGCTTCATGTAATATTGTATTTCTTGGATCTTTTTTAACTGATACCTTATTTCTTAATTCTGGTATCTGTTTTTTTGTATACCACCATCTTCCATATCCTTCACTATCTTCATTAGGCTGGAATAGAATTTCTTGTTTAGTAATTTCACCTTCTGGACTAAGCGTTCTTTCATATTCAGCTGTCCTTTTTCTTTCATCTAAACTCTTATCTTCCCTTACTGGTATACCTGCTACTTTTTCTGAATATAACTCTGGAATATCAGGTCTATTAAAAAAGTCTATAAGATAATCTACAACATTGGCACTATCAGAAGGCTCTACATAATGTCTAACTTGAGTTTTTTCTCCATTAGCCATTTTCTATCTCCTTTGGACGCTCTACTGCCTCAAGTTGATCCTCTGAGAACCCTTGAAACAACGCTCCGGTTACTTGTGTTACCTTTGTACTGGATTTATCCTCTAGATCCAGTATGTCAGAAAGTTTAAACAGTGCTTTTAGGCGCACATCTGCCTTATCTCCATTATCAGCCTCTGCCTTTATCCTATCAAGGATATACTTAGGGCTAATACCTAATTCTTTTACTATCGGTTCTAATTCTCTCTTCATTGCTTTTACGATCCTTTCTGTTTTAATGAGACTCGCAGACTTGGTGTTTGCATAATAAGGGTTATTGGTGGGGAATGCCTTGAGATATGCGTGCTGTGCAGAGAGTCCAGAGGAGAGGTACTGAACAAACAATACCTCGCTTTTCGAGAGCGTAGTTCGGGAGGTGACCCTCTCTTCCGCAGATAATTCCCCACCAATTGAGTAAATATTCCTTCTCTTTGATGTGTCCATCTTATTTCGTGCCAAGCAGACAAACGTTCCCGTACAAGTACCTATGTAACTACGCACTCTATTCTTACCCTTGTCTTTTATCATGTCCCCTCGTCTGAGTACCTGGACTATGCATCCGTCATCAGCCTTTACCCAATCACCAACCTTTGCTTTACGCCAATTGGGTTTTATATCCACTTTTGATGGGACTTCATCCATGGATTCAAATACTGTGTGATCTATTTTATTTACTTTATAATGTCTCATCATATAGCCCCCGCCAGGGGGCGTAGTGATCAAGCATGTCCAATGATGTTAAGACTACCTCTCATCATCCTTTCCATCCAGTTATCAGATTCTTCTTCTTCATGAATGGGTGGATCAGGTACCTCAATAACAGGTTCGGTCTCATATTGCTCTTCTTGTATGAACTCTACTTGCTCATTCTCCTCGTCAATGCCTATTGTAAGGGTATATATCTTCATACTGTAAGATAAGCATAAAAATCAATAACTAGATAGACTTTTCCCCTGAGCATTTTGATCTTTAACCAAGAATTTCGTCCAAAGCCAGTTATTTCTCCCTTACTCAAGACTTATATCTTGGCAGTTTTCTGCAGTGTCGGGGAACTCAGTTAACTATTTCGATAACCTACAACCCAACGTCTGACCCTCGAAGCAGAACCATTGCAGGGGTACTCAAAGGGTGATATTCTGTAGAATCTGCGGTAGCGAATATATGAAAAATATTAGATTTACAAAAAGGTTTTAAAATTGAGGCATTTTGGTGTGTGGTGTTTTATATACACCCACCCCACTATCGTGGGATTTTCACTATCGTGATTACGTTATTTTTCATTTTGAATTATTTAATTACTTTTTGAATAACAAGGAGGCTTAAACATGAGTGCACGTATAAGCAGATCTCGGAAAGCAAAGGACGACTGGTATGATGAAGGTGCTTTGCATGGTATAGGTCAACACTTAGATGGTATGCAGAAGAAACTGATTATAGGTCAGACTGTCGGTATGCTAGCTGAAGTTGATCCTGAAGATGGCTTGCAATTAGCTGGTACTATACTAGCTAAGTGCAGACCTGACACTGGTAAAGAGATCATGATTAACGCTGCCATGATAGTACCTAAAGGACAGAAAGATGCAATTGAAGTCGCTGATCCAGACATGCAGAAGACATTGATGGATGGTGGTGGAACATTTGTAGCTGAAGTACAGGTATTACGCAAGGTGGCTTAATATATCATTAATGGGAGAGACAACCCTGAGGGGGAGATAGCAATATTTCCCCCAATATACTTAGTTATACTATTATATATTATATAAACTCCTACCAAACACCGTGTTGTCCTTTAAAAGCATCTGGCTTAACTAGGATAACATAAAAGCGTGCCTAAAAGATTTAACTAACCTGGAGACACCAGTATAAAAACATAAGCGTAGTTGTGGGGTATGTTATGATCTAACCAATCATACTTCTTAGTTGGTAACTGAGATGATTCAAGCAGGCTATTTATAGTTAGTGTGAGAATACATACCTTACTACTTAATATTCAACAAAAGGAGTAAACAATGGAATCTATGTTTGATTACCTTACTTTATTATTATTATTCGCAATGGTTGTCTATTCAATTAGATTTATAATACCTAAACAATAGGAGTAAACATGCCAAACAGAAAGGCTAAAGACCGTAAACGTGTTAAAAGAAAGATCAATGCATCTCTTAGCACTAATGGTCGTACTCGCAATCAAATAGAACGCAATAAGCGTAAGAAAGCGAGGAAACAACGTGATCTATAACATTGCAATAGCCATCCTATTCTTGATGATGCTGTTGATCAACTATGTAAAGAACAAGGACATCAAAAGACTTAAAGATGATCTATCCTTATTGCACAGTGAGTACAATTCTCTTTACAACAAAAAGGAACAACATGACAAAGAATGTCCAATGTTTCGCAGTAGAACAGCGTTCAGAAAGAGAACTGATACTTGATCTATACTTAGGCAGTCTGTGATCTATACATTGGTTCGGTATTTATACTGAGCGTCATGTCATTTATCCACAACTACAAGGCTGCCTAAAAATTTGAAAGACTTGCAAGAGGCTAAGGGAAAAGACAACACCTAACCAGTACCGTCTTGCCTACTCACTTAACGAGACATTGGTGATGTAAAGAGTGTTATGGAAATTAACTTTGAGGTATGGTCAGAAATAGTATGGTGTAAACAACTATTGATAAAAAACGAGGCTGTATTAGGACACTTAACGAGAGGTGAACGACCTATTCCTTTCAAAAAATTTGCTTTGAGTGTTGTTCATATGGTTCTTAACAGTCTTCGGTTCATAGCCTTAGGTAGGCACACCTAACCCTGCATTCATTATATTAAGGTGCTTTAAGCATGTCGTTACCTTATAACCAAAATACGACTCTAGATTTTATTGGCACACATTCTTTAAAGATTGATGATAAGTCCAACAAACGTGTGTACTCGCACAATTTGGGAATAATCATGTAAGCACTAATACTCCATGGACGGGAGCAAGTGCCTACTTAGTCATTCTCTGCTGTATGACCAGTGGAGAGATAAGAGGATGGACAAATGTCTGATGCTTATCGTGATGATATATGATAGTAGAGCAATGAAAAAAAAACAGCAGTCTAAACTGTCATCATTGTTATGTAGGTTGTAATGATCAGTGCAAAGATTATTACTTCACGCTGAATCCTACCATTTTTATTCCCAGAAATTTAAGGGGGGGCCTCTATGGTGACAGGGAATCTTGACTTCACTGTCATACTGGTCAAGGGTAATCCCCCTTAAAACATTTTGATCACTTGCTGGTGGTCTAATGTAGAACTCCGCAGTTTTGCATCTGTTTACTCCACCTAAACGGATCACCAGCATAATTTAAAAAGGAGGCAATATGCCAATAAGTAAACACAGTAAAGGAAAGAGGACACATAAACAGTGGCTTAAGGCTAAAAATATTAGAATAGCCCAAGTCAGATATAGTGATAGTCCTAAGAGGGACAGGAAAGAAGATAGGAGATAAAATGAGTGAAATAGAAGTACAAAAGGATGATAAGATACCTATTTATACGGCTTGTCATCTAATAGTTCCAGGTATTGATCCAGAATCAAGTAAACCATTGTTTGCAATTTCTGATTTTCATGTAACATATCATTATAATCCAGGTGATCCATGTTATCCACCCGATTTTCAAGAAGGTGACTGGACACAGATAAAACATGTTGGATTGTATGATGATGGAGAAATATTAGCATCTAGAGTTTACATAAGA
>Ga0208790_1000514_pt1 | contig 18780 bp, 36 predicted proteins | sample 10_taG_FD_184083 | JGI IMG/M metagenome (GOLD analysis project Ga0208790, IMG submission 184083) | Marine viral communities from the Subarctic Pacific Ocean - 10_ETSP_OMZ_AT15264 metaG (SPAdes) (version 2) | ecosystem: Environmental > Aquatic > Marine > Oceanic | place: Pacific Ocean | collected... | reverse complement strand
ACCGTCGCGTAGTGGTCGAGGTGCCCCGTTGCGTGCGAATGAGTAGACGTTGCCTTCTGCGTTTTGTATTGCTGTGCCCATTACTCTACTGCTCTCCCTCTAGGGTCAATCCACCCAAATGAACGTATAATCCAAAAAGCATAACCAGTATTGTGGCTGGATCGGTATTTTATCTGGCCTGATGAATTAGTGAAAAACCCAGCACCCACATGCATGCCAACCTCTTGATTGAGCACATACCCCACTGCCTGAAAACCAGCGCCATATGCTGTCTTGTCGCCTGGGATAAGCTCCAACAACCTCTCTGCATTTGACACTGTAGACCTAAAGTATCCACCCCCCAGCCACTCACATGCAATTGGCGGGACAGACACTCTCAGCGTGGTTATTGCCGTGGCTGGTGTTGTATCGGATAAATCATTAACCCAAGCATCCCACCAGAATGAGTTACCAGTTTGCGTGTATCCATAAATGTTACTGCTGCCATCAGTCAACACAGCCCCGATATATCGCTTATAGTCATAGTTCGTTGGCATCGTGGGCGAACTAAACGACGTACTAAATAAAGCGTCAACCACACCTGTATCGCTACGCTTAATTAACCAGATGGCATACCAAGTGCTCGTTGTGACTGATCCCGTGTCGAGTCCACCAGCTGCTGTGCCTACGCTCCATGAGGCGTCTATCTGCTTGGTGATGGCAGTACCGAGAACCAACACATTAGCGTTAGTCGAATCGGTAGCGGCACCAACCGTGATGTCAATGTCGTGCGATGTGTCAGTGCCGTTGCTTGTGTGTAGTCCAGTGATGCCGTCTACACCAAGGGCAGCTAGGGAGATGAAGTTGTCGTTGTATGCAAGACCACCTGCACCGGACGGGTCAGGCGTGACAACTTGCAGCATGTTTGATGATGTGAGTGATGCCATGTTATTCTACTGCTTTGCCTCGTGGGTCAGTGTAGTGTATTGTGCGGATCTGAAACGACGACCACCCAGAAGCCTTGCTGCCACTGTAATACACCTGACCAGCCGATGTTGTCCACATAGGGGCGGTCACTCTTACACCTGTGCTCATGTCAGTGTGTGACGACAAATAGAACCCCCCAGCGTGATTTCCTGGGGCAAGGTTCAGCACGCCAGAACCAGACGAACTTTTCGCCTGCCCGTATCCAACCCACAGGCAGCGTATCGGTGGAACTTGCACAGTGAGTGCGGTTAGTGATGTCGGTGGCGTCGTGTCGTTCAAGTCCGTTACTACTTCCTGCCAGTTGCAGTTGTCGTCAACTTGTTCGTAGGCCGTGATGTTACTACTTCCGTCTGTTAATACCGCCCATATTCGTCGCTTATAGTCATAGTTCGTTGGCATCGTGGGCGAACTAAACGACGTACTAAATAAAGCATCAACAACGCCTGTATCGCTACGCTTAATTAACCAGATGGCATACCATGTGCTCGTTGTGACTGATCCTGTATCAAGCCCTCCCGCCGCCGTGCCTACGCTCCATGAGGCGTCTATCTGCTTGGTGATGGCAGATGAAAGCACAAGCACAGATGCATTGGTCGAGTCCGTCGCCGCACCTGTGGTGATGTCGATGTCGTGGTCCGAGTCCGTACCGTTGCTGGTATGCAATCCACGGATCGAATCGATGGTCAGGTCGGAGATGTCCGAGAAGTTATCATTGAGGATAACGCCCGCAGCACCGCTAGGCACGCCATCGTAGATGTCGAGGTAATTGTAGGCGGTTGATGCCATTTAACCTTGACCCCCTTTCCAAATCTTATAAACAGTGATTAACAAAGCGCCAGGACCAGCGAGTACGGTTGTGATACCAGCCTTTTGCCATTGTCGATTTCATTTGCTAGCCTTTGTATGCGTGTTTATCGATGATCATTTCTTTGAGTTCCTGTCCTTCGAGTTTACAGTCGAGGTTCTCTGCTTTGTGCTTGCGGGACAACGCTTGGGTTATATCCTTGGACAGTTTCGGCTTCTTCTCTTTTGGTTCCATCTCCACGATCGCGTTTATCACCTTCCCGCTAGAGACGAGTTCGGCGTTCTTGATCTTCGCTTTTCGTATCATGTCCGACTTACCCTCCACCCATGAACAAGGATCAGATGGTGGGCCTAGACCAGAGATGTGAACCATCCCAGCGGTACTAATGCCAGCCTTCTTCGCTCGCCGGAGGACTTGCTTTGCAGAACGTGCTGTCATGCCTTCCATGTTGTCGGACGATCGGGGATGTGCTGCTAACCAAGACGTGTCGGTATCGAGAGCCGGTGGATTCTTCTGTGCCAACATCGCTGCGAACGAAGGATTGCACTTCTCTTTAGCGAGGATCTTGTCGTACATTTTCACGCAGCCAAGACGCTCGCATTCCTCTCTGTAGTGTTCTTCCCAATTCATTGCTTACTGTTTCCTTGCTGTGGGGGTGGGGCTATAGGCTGTGGCGGTGGCACAAGATAGTCAGTGGGGTCGATGTCATGTGCCTTGCCGATGTCTCGAATCATGGCGTTGTACGGGCCGACTTGACCCATACCTACCATCTGCGAGAGCGTTGGCATCATCACTTGGGCGAGGTTGTTAATCTTGTCCTGCTGCGATTGCTTGTTAGGCTTGGCTGCGGACCCTGCCTCGATTCGGTAGTTGTAGTCGCGCACCACAGACTCAAAGTCCTGCGTGCGCATTTGTGTGTCCCAGACGTGTGCGGATAGATCACCAACAGCACGTCGGATGTCTTCACCAGTAAGGGTCCATGACGCGGCTACCATCTCGTTGCGGAACACATTGGACAAGAAGTCTTCTGTCCGATCGTTCATGTCGTCTACGCGGATCGTAGCGTTCTGCTCGCGGGAGTTGCTCTCACTGGCTGAACGGATCTGAGTACCAGAATTGACGCCGTAGAGGATCTCGATCAAGCCGGTTCGCTTATCGAATTGGTTCATCACCTCAAGCACAACTTGGTACAGTTCAGAGTTAAATGCCTGGAGGTTAAACACCTCGACGTTGTCCCGAATATTACCGTCAATCTCCTTGGTTTTCATGACGGTATATGCACCGGCACGCTCCATGAAGTTGTTGTAATAATCCTCACCGGCACCCTCTTTGATGGCGATGATTGTACCGGCCTGGGCGACCTTAGTTGCCAAGTGTGACATGGCCCAATTTATGAAGCGTAGCTCCCCAATTCCAGGCTTGACAATCGAAATATACCAAACATCGTTCGGTTTGTTCGTGAAGCCTAGGGACTGGAAAGGCCACCCACCATCGGTCCAAAATGGGATAGGCCATTGGACTCGCTCTTGCACTTGTTCTGGTTCTGTTCCAGGCGGCAGGTTGAGTGGGAATTCAACACCATCAGCGACGACCAAGAAGCAGTTATCACCAAACTGTTCTAGTGCTTCCTTCAGTTCATCGCCACCGTGAGCGAAGTCCTCTAGTCGAGCACCGAAACCAGTCTTGGAATAAATCTTGTAGTAGGTAAGCAAATCATTCGTTTTGCCGTTGTTTCGGTCGCTTGCGATCCCTGGTCGTGTGCCACTAGTCGCAGCCCCACGAGCACTCTCGCCGTTGCCTTTCAACAGCTTGGGATCGATCCCGTATTCCTTGGCGACTTGCCAAATAGGCTGGGTGCATTTACGGGCGACCCACTTCATCTCCGATCGCTTACGTGCGTCGGGATCTTTGATGAGATTATCCACGCTGTCGTGGAATGTTTTGGGGTAACGGAGGGTACTTCCGGGGGGATTGTACATCTCCGTCCAGAGGGGTGCCTCTCCTTTTATCAACGCTTCTGTGACGCATTCGCGTACCTCCTCTTTCTTCCGGCCTTCAAGCTGAAGCCAGTTGAGGTAGCGTTGTCGAATATCAGCATGCGTCTCCAGTCGAGCACGGTTGTATGCCTCTCGCTGTTGAAGCATCTGAAACTTCTGCTGAAACTGTGGGTCATTCATATCCCCCAGGGCAGCAGGATGTATCTCGTCCTTTGGTGGGATCGACACTTGTACGTGCGGGTCACGAGCGATCAGCCTTGGAGAAAACAGCTGCACGATCTCAGACACCTTGTTGGTGCTAGAGAGGAACAGCGGCTTCACGGAGTCAGGGGAACCCTTTGAAAGGTATCCCCCCTTTCCCGTTTGGTACTCCGACTCCCACATCCAGTTGTGATCGCCGTCAAAAAACTGCATGGCCTCACGGGCATAACGCCCGAACGTCTTATCCTTGTGCCTTTCAGCCGCGTGGATAAGAGAGGTCCATGCCTTGACAACCACACTCAGCGGGTGAGAAGTGCCTTCGTTATCTACCATCGTCCAGTTCCCTGAGTCGAGCGGTTAGTTTTGGAATGCCCATCACGTGAGCGTAAGGAATACCAGCCTCGATGCCACGCTTGCGAAGTGTCTCAAGTTCAGGATCAACATCGTCCTTCGCCTTAACCTTCTGTGGTTTCGGGCCTTTGACTTGATTCAATAGACCTTCGATACGGGTCAGTCGTGCGTCCAGGGCGATCGCTTCCGCTTGTGCCTTGAGCGTTGCCGGGGCGTGTTCCCACTTCCCTTTGATACTTCCTCGCCGGTTGTTGTTTTGGTGTCGAGGATCTTCGACGTGCAAGATGTCGTCCACTCGCTTACCGCCGGGCATGATGACAATGATCATTCGATCACGGACTGTCTCAACTAGACCAAGGGCGTATTCTGTGCGACCGCTTTCACGGATGATAACTGGCTGACCGGGGTACACGTCTTGAGGCATGATGAAGGCATCTTCGATTGCACGCCGACGCTTCCTCTCCTCTCGTATAACGTCCTGTTGGTCTCTCTGTTCGTCTGCTAGTGATTGCATGATCTCTTCCTTTGTTAGGCACCACGAGGGCCGAGTGTGATGTGGTTAGTGTTCAGCGCCGACATGGGGTCGTAATTGCGCATTTTCTTTTCAAAGTCCTTACGTTCTCTCCAGAGTTCGTAGGTGGTCTTTGCTTTCTTCGCTGGAGGTGCTTTAACGTACGGAACTCCGTGAGCTGCCGCATACTCCAGACAATTCATTAGGTGGTTGTGGCGTGGCATCGGTGTGTCGAGGATTATCTGTGTACCACCGACGTTTTGTGTCTTTTTGTTGTACCTGTCGAACTCGCGTAACGTGTTAGGACAATTAGCTGCAACTACCAAGTAAGTAGGCTGTCCGATATCGCCCCGAATGGTGAGCAATTCACGCACCGCGTTGCAGCGTGCTTTCACGTCGTCGCTACCGGCGAGGTATCCGAATTTAGTGTGGTACGACTTGACGTTGTTTGCCCTTAATGCGTCACTATACTGCCGCTTGATTGTCTTGCCGGAACCAGCCTCGGTAGGTCGCGATCCATGCTCGTCGATGATGTGTGCCTGAATTCCTGTTCGGGCTACTTTGCGACCCATCGCCTTGCCGTACATAGCCGCATCGCATTGCGCGAGGTACAACTCGTCGTACTGGATTACATATCGACCGTATATCTCGGGTGGAGGGACGGCAATAAACGCAACGGCACATCGCGAGTGACCAGGGTCAGTGATCGTGTATTTGCACCAATCTTCAGGCGGCTGATTTCCACGTTCAGCCATTACCTTGAGCACTTTCTGTGGACCGGTCTTTGGTAGGCAGTGGACGATGCGAGCGAAGGTCGGGTACATCTGCCGGTGATCGAGGATCATCTCCCCTTTTGCACGTCGCAGGTATACCTCTTCGCCCTCAGCTTTCCAGGCCTTGACGTTCTGTTCGATAACACTTTCTGGAAGGTAGATATTGTCGAATATCGTCGCCTTGAACACCTTAGCAGAGGGTCTGGGATCTTCATCCTCCTCCTCTTGCCGAGCACGATTCACGAGGTTAACCATCGCATCGTTTTTGCTCTGTGGCATAGCCGTCCAGATCAGTCGCCCCTTCTCCTGCATCGACAGTCGAGCAAGCATCTCGGAGTACCAAGACTGGATCTGAATATCTTCGTCGATATGCACCAAGTCAGCTTTGAAGCCTTGTGCAGGTTCACCGCGAGAACTGAATCCCCAGATTTCCCAGCCGTTATGGAGCGTGATCTTAGCGAAGATGCGGTCCTTCTTGCTGATCCACGATATCTGCTTAATGTAGCGTCGTGGAATCAACGGAGGAGCCGGTCGTGCCTCACTCGCTCTGGCTGAATCGAACTTTGGATTGTAGGTTCGGTAGCCCTTCTTCTCGTGGTCCCAGATCATCTGAAATTCACCCGCCCGCAGCAAGTAATCGTGCATACGTGTGATGTGTTTCTCGTCATAGCCCAGACACACAACAAGCCCACAGTCTGGATATTTATTGAACGGGTCACGGTTGGTGACACAGCGAGCGACTTCGACGAATCCAGCTAGAGACTTGCCGGTTTGGTTGCCTGCGATCAACGCCACTTCACGGATCTTGCACGCATGGAACGGTGCTTGGAACGGCTGAGGTTCGTAGATGTTCAGAGCCTCGGCACGTCGATCCGCTAATTCCCTAAGCACTTCCTCTGTACGGCGTTCCTCGTACGTGGAGTGTTCAGTGATTCGGTCTAGGAGGATGTTCTGTTCGGTCATTCTTCCTTCTCGGTCTTGTCGTCGATTTCCTTCTGGCGTCTCTTTTCCCGCTCTAGGAGTTCAAGTGCAGCGGCTTCTAGTTCGGTCGTTTCCATGTCCTCGACGTTGCGATTCAATGTTCCCCGCTCATCAACCCTGGTTCCGACACCCAGGACCAACTGCAGGATCTTTTGTTGCACGGTAGGCTTGGCACCTCGGTAGCAAATAGCCGCCTCGGCACCAATGCCTCTCGCACCGCCGAAAGCAGATGACAGCGATTCCCAGACCTCTTCCAGTGTGGGTACACCGTTGTTGACCGGAGCGTTAACGATCTGCTCAATCAGGCGTACGACTTGCGTATCCCGCTTGAGCATCGCGTTCTCAACGATCTCTTGGTTCTGGTCGGCTATCTCTGCCTTCAGTTGGGTTCTGAGCGCGATTTGCTTCTCGACGCAGGCCGTACATAGGAGGTTGCGAGCACCTCCAAACGCAGACTCCGGGCAGATTTGCAAGCAATCTTTACACGCTCGTTCGTTATCCCCACCGGAATCTGCGGCTACATACATCACCCTTCAACTCCCATCAGGCGTCGGCCTTGCTCAGAGTCGAATGGGATTGCACCAGACATCTCGATCGTCTTGTGTGCAGGACCACGCAGGACGGCGTCATGGTTCTTCTTGCAGACGTTGCTAGAATTCCAGACGGTAGGCTTGCCTACGCACCATGGTTTCCAGTGACCTGCCCACGCATCCCAGTTGCAATACAGCGGGTTGTAGCCAAGGATTTCTTCGCCAGCCATAGAGATGTCACGGGTGTTCGTAACGTCCTCAGTTGACATCTTGCCATTCTCGCCGTCGTCGGGATACTCGTAGTAGAAGTACGGCTTCTCGATGATATCGAAGACCCGCATGTCGTACATGATCAGACCAGTTGGCAACGCCGCCACGTTGGTAATGCCTGTGGCGTTCGCGGCCTCATCCCTGGAATACTGCTCCAGGTTGGCACTCACGAGATCGCTATTACTAGTGGATTGCCATTTGAACACATAGGGATTCTCTCCCCAGATGTCGTGCGGGGGGCGAGGTGGTGGTCCACAATAAGGGGCACCGATAACTACAGGCCCTTTTTCCCAATGTTCGTGCAGAAACGAGAATGACGTATCCCAGAACTTAGGGGCGTCGGGGTAGTAATCCGGGCGCATGTCGGAATCGACCATGACCAGGACATCAGCCTTCTGTTCCCTACCAATCTCAACGAAGCGGTTACGCACCATCGTTATGGGGGTGTCGTTTTCCGTAACGTCAGAATAAGACTCAATACGGTCGTCCTGAAGAATGGACTGAAAAGTGGTCATCGCCCAACCCCTCACATCGGGGTGTTCGGCGGCAATTCCACCATTCCCCCCATAGGAAGGGAAGCAGACGAGGACGTTTAATTTGCGGGGTGTAGCCATTAAAGTCTCCTAACTCAAGTGTTAGCAGGTGCGGTGGCCGTTACTCCTGCGGGAATAAGAACGGGGAAAATGACCTGGGGCGAGGTTTTACCCCCACCCCAGGTCCAGCCCCCGCAGATTTATAGCCTCACGTTTACGGACGCAAGGATTGTGGTTTCCGTTGCTGTGGTGATCGCACCGGTCAGTGCCCGACCAATGACATTGCTCGACCGAATCACCGAGTCGGTGTCAGCCGTGTCAAGTGGAATCACGCGACCAGCGGTCGTACCAGCAGACTCAAGAGTCGTACCGGCACCAGAACTGATCAACTGGTCACCGACAGCGATGTCAGCCGCCATGTTGGCCTGTTGGGTAATGACGTTGTTCGGGCCGTTTACCACGACATAGAACACGCCATACTGAGGCACACCAGCGGCGACAATGCAATCATCAACTGGAGCACAATGCAAACCAGCAGTGACAGCAGCGTAACCATCGACCTCACTGAAATACACTGCACCGCCAGATGCTTCAAAGAGCACGAGCTGTCCAGGCTTCAGGTTGATCGCACAGTTGTTACGAACACAGAGCACTTGCTTCATTCGGTTGGTACGCCGAGACTTCTGACCAATAGCGGCAGAAGGATCTTTGTCTTCAACCCAGAAGGTTTGCCCTACATAGGCACCATGTTTGCCCTTGGCCGAATCATCAGTCTGATACGTCCCAAGGTCAAATGGTGCTGAGCAGTTAGGTTGCGTCATCAAAATTCTCCCTATGCAACAGCCGACAACTTGCAGAAGTTGGCTGGCGATTTGTAAATGAGGTTACTGTTAGTTTCCACGCTCGCGGCGTACGACTTATCCAACCACTGGTAGTGTGGACCTTCGCTATGAAGCAGTTGGTCGAATTGACACTCTAGGCTGACATTAGCAACCGAGACGCCATATGCAGATGCAGCAGGCATAGATGTGTCCTGTGCAATCTCAACACCGTCGAACGAGATGGTCTTGAAGCCAAGAGCACGCGCTGGAAGGTTTTCACTGACGATAACCCGCTCTTTGGTGTCAAGCTGGTTCTTAAACGCATACAACCAGTCGCGAGACATCAGGAACAGATCGATACCAGCCGATGAGCGAGCATCGTTGCGTTGCGAGTGTGCCAATGCAAGTCGCAAGGCCTCAACGCCGTTAGCTGCCCAAGTGGACCCCGAAAAATAGGTGGAGGTCGCATTCACCAAAAGGGGGGTCCAGAAGTCGTACTTGACATCTGCTTGGCCCCAAGGCCACACCGCTGAGGAGTCCTGTGCCCCCCCGTATGAACCAAGGTCCATAGTGAGATTGGCGTAAGTACCCGATGCTTCAGCGATCGGATCGGCGGCGTTGGCAGTTCGTGCGGCACCGGTGCTCACATTGAGCGTGTCGCCAGAAGCCTGGAACAACGTACCGAGTCCTTCCCATCCCTTGCTGTTTGCGGCGGTCGAACCGTCCACGACGTAGCGAGTGGCGAGGTGCTTGTCCATCGAGTCGCCAAGCTGCTTCACGAACTGCTTGTAGACGTTGATGATCGCGTGCTTACTGCGATTCTCAAGCATCTCTTTCTTCTTGATTGCGTCAGTTACGTCATAACCGCGCATTTCAAATTCAGCCCGTTGCCACAAGTTTTTTCTGGTAGGACTGAGGGGGTCTTCCCCTAAAGTGTCTCTGACATCGTGGATATCGAACTGGATCGGTCTGGTCATGCCAGCTCCGCTCACATTCAATACAACATTGCCGCGTTCCTTGATCATCCCCGGAAGGATGTAGTTACGCCACGTCGCATCTTCGACCTCTTTAGTGTGGTTGGCGAGAGTCGTCTGTAGACTCCGATCCCACGCTGAAGGGGTATAACTTTGATATTGGCCCATTACAGGAGATCCTTATTGTGACGACATCATGCGATTAACAAAATCATCCCCGTCAACTTGACTATCGAGGAATTGCGTGATATCTAGTGTCGGTTCAGCTAGTACGTCCGGGTGTGCCGGATTTACGGTTCCGTTCTGCGGGACGGTGCCATCACGGTTGGCGATGTAATTACCACCAGCCGCGAGGTGTTGTTTCTTCTTTGCTTCTGCTAGATCAGCAGGGGTCTGAGGGGGTGCAGCTTGAGGAGGTGCAGCCTGGGGCTGTTGCTGTTGAGCGAACTGCTGCTGTACCTGCGCGAGTGCAAGTCCATGTGCCTCTCGGACGGGAACGTCTCGACTGCGGAGGCTGGTCGTTATCTCTCGATACGCTTGCCCGGCAGGGGTCAGTTCTTCATACCCGGTGGCGGGGTTGACGCCGAACAGCCAAGATGAGTTTTCTTGCAGGATCTGCTCTGCTTCATACCTTTGTGAGATGTTCGCCTGTTGCGTCTGCATCTGTGCCTGTATCTCTGGCACGACCTGATTCTTGATGACCTCTTGCATGACTTCATGAGGTGCCTCATTCCATCGCTGCGCCCACGTATCGCGGTAGTTCGCGTAGTTAATTGCTTGGTCACGAAAGTCTTGCGGGGCGAGATACTGGTTAGTTACCGGATCAACCTTCCAGACAGTGTTGCCCTGGTCGTCTAATTCGGCGTATTGCCCTAGCTTCTTGTAGTCTGGCTTAGGGGGTGCATTGAACCACGACTCATGAGCTGGTGCTTCTGGTTCAGTGTTCTGCGGCTGATTCCGCGATTCAACCCACTTCTGATACTCAGGGTCAGCCCGGAGTTGGTTGTATTGATTGGCCTGATCATAGGTCGAGGCCATTTGAGCGTTCTGCTGCTGCTGATTCTGAAGGTTGTACTGGTACTGCTCTAGGAGCATCTGCCCAGCATTCTCAGCATTAACGCCCTGGATACCCATCGCTGCCACTTGGTCGTGAAACTCAAATGCAGGGGTATCGTCAACCGCCGGATCGGCATCAGGGGAAATATCAGAAGGATCTTCCGATTCAGATTCGCCGGAGGGTGGGTCGGCGGCTGGAGGTTCGGGATCTGGGAAGTCGTCGTCAGATAACGACTCTAGGGGCCTGTCCTCGACCTCATCAACAATTTGGGTGTCTTCGGGTTGTTCTTCAACCATTGTAATTCCTTAATGAACTGGGGGGTGCTCATTAGGAATTACGCTTTGTAACGACTTAGATTCTATTTACGCCTATATTTCCCCAAATGTACTAGCCGGGTCACCTCCATATGAGGGGTAAGATATCTCGGTGTATGCCATCTCTGGCTGCAAGATCCATGTGGGATCGTATCCCGATACCCGGATTCCCGCCATCGTTTACCGCCTGAAGTCCGCACATATAGCCCCATACCGGGCACCATACCGACTGGGGTAACTCCTCGGTGGCGTCATCCACGTCGTTGTGCGTTAGCTTCTCTATGATATCTCGTGTGTTATCCATTGCCGTATCTCCATAAAAATACCCCCGCTAAGCCTCATGCTCGGCAGGGGTAGACGAGGTTACCAAGCAAGATCAGCAGGAGCATCCTCTGCAGGGGCATCAGACTTACTTCCGAGAAAGACGACCCGGTCAGCGGATACGCGCATTTTCGATCGCTTCTGACCGTCCGTTTCCCATTCGTCCATCTTCAGCCGACCTTCGACCAAGACCTGTGAACCCTTCCGCAGGAACTGTGCAGAGGTCTCTGCGTTGCGACCCCAGACCGTGCAGTCTACAAACGTGGTCTCATCGACCCAAGTCTCGTTCTTCTTGACGCGATCGTTGACAGCTACGCCAAGATCACATACGGCAGTGCCGCTTTGCGTGTGCTTCAGGTCGATGTCTCGTGTGACATGACCTACAATAACTACTCGATTGAAACTAGACATCCTTCGATCTCCGTGAAAACAGGGGTTGAAAATGATATTGATGCATCGGCAATGGGGTTGAATAAAAGGTTGTTGACCACTGCCCAGACCTCGTTGGACACAACGTCGTCGCATGATAGTGTGTCGATGACAAGGTCGCATTGACACGATATCAGTGCTTTAGTGTTGTCGCTTCTCATGAGCGGTAACCCATTGCTTTGTCGTGTGCTAACTCTTCTTGTATCTTGCGTGTCTTCTGCACCAGCGACTGCTCTGATGATGTTGCTTCGTCGTCGGGCATATCCCACTCCGATTCATCGCCACCTCGCATGTACGATGCGGTGTCAAGCCACGCCTTCTCCTTTCCGGCCTGGATCTTTGTGAGGTAGACGAGGCTTCCTCTCTTGATCTCTTGATCTGTTTCGTTCTTCAATGTGATCGTGCCATCTAGGTGCTTCAGTATACCCTTTGCCGTGAAGTGTGAAACCCCCGTTGATTGGAAGAGACTCACCCCATATATGGTGGAGTACTCCTTCGCAGGGATAACAGCCAGTGGCATTGTCGGGGCGATTGCAGCCGCCGTGATGACCTTCAAGAAGTTACGTCGTGTAGTCATGTTCACTCATCTCCCGGTTAATTGTGTGTACTACAGCCCAAAATATTCTCAGCCTACTCCCTGCGCTGTGGTCGTTTTGTATCCAGTACTTCATGGGTAGCGAATCCAGACCGCCGCTGCAACAGCGCTGCAGTTCCTTGACAGCCAAGTCCTTTGTGGCGTTTTCGATCTCGTTATGTATCACGATGGTCCCACGCTTGTTGCATGACAGCTGTTGCGGTGTCTAACCTACCGGCGTCGTCGAAGTACAGCGGCTCGCACTTCGCCCAGAGTTCCGGGCTATTCCAGGGTGCGTTGCCGAATGACTCTATCGCTTTTGCTATATCAGTGGTGGTTGTGTCAGCTACCATCGGTCGTAAGGATATCCTACTCTAGTGTCAATGAATATACCCTGTTCGACTGCAGCGCGGCACCTGAAGTCAGCGGTGTCCCAGAGTTCGCGTGTGGCGAGATTCACAACCTCACCTGAGTACGCCTCTTGAATTCCATCGATGCAGTTGATGTACGGCCTTGCTAACGCCATGTATACCTCATTGTCTTTCATCCTACCCTCACAGCGTTAAGGAATGCGGTCTGTGAGTTGTGTACGGCGAGGTAGTTAGGGCCAAGGAAGTCCTCATCCTCGTACGCATATGCCTTGAATTCCACCCCGTCTGGAAAGACCTTGCCGATTAGAAAACCCCTTGGAGTGAGATAGTCATAAAAGTCCTTCAGGAATGTCCGTGCCTCGATATTGACCAAGCCGTACTCGAACTGGATGGCACCAATATTGCCGGTCGAGAGCATCGTGTTGAATCCACGGATGACTGGCATCTCTCCACCCTCAACGTCGATCTTCAACAGTCCGATCTCTGGGATCTGCTCACCCTCGCAGAACACGTCGCCGGTAATCATCGGTAGGATGTGATGCGACTTCTTGGAACCAGGGATGTGCTTGTCAAGGAACATCCCGTAGCGTGAACTGGTATGCGGCTTATCCTCGACGTGATAGAAGTTCACCTTGGAGTGAGTACGCTCTCCGACTACGACGTTGTGTGTCACGCAGTTCTCATGGAGTACGCTATGTACCAAGGTATCGTAGTTCTCTGGGGAAGCCTCAAACATGTACGTCAGGCGACCTTTGGCAGTGGGGATACTGCCCCAGTCACCATGGAACGCACCGACATCAAAGAAGGGACCCGACAGATGCTCTAGGGCAGTGTCGATGACGAATGTTTCGCCGTTGGTTTTGATGTCGTAGTTGACGTTGCTCACCGCACGACGCACAACGCCAGCGGACAACATCATCGCCTTCACGTCGGTGCTGTGCCTATTCAGACACATGCTTTGTAGAAAATCCACTAACCTTCTCCCTTACTTTTTGTGGGTGTGTAATCCAAGAAACCCCGACCTGATCATTGATGCGTCGGAGTACGTCGAACCAGACTAGATCACGAACCCTGTGGTCTATACATGCATGTATCGCTCTGTGTGTGTCGTTGGCTATGCCGTACCACGGGAGATTCGACGGGGCGGTGATCTTGGTCGCTGTCATTTGCTCACCACCTCCTGAAAGGCTGCGAATAGTACTGCCGAGTTGTCGGGGGTTGCGTCACGTACTCGCATCAGTACGTCAACATACACAAGTGAGTGCGGCTTTATGCAACTCTCGATTGCCGTGGTCACCTCCACGCCTATTCCAAAGCGAGGGAGATTCAGAGGGCCGGTAATCTCAGGTACTGCTGTCATCGCTCAGCCCCTCCTCTAGAGCTTTGTTCTCAGCGTCGGTCGCTACACTGTGTCGAGCAACGCGATCTTCTTCGGCTGCAGCCAGTTCTTCTAGACGGCAGGTCTCATCGTACTCTGCCATGTTAAGCGGATTGAGTTTCCACTTGTTCATAGAGTCACTCCTAAAAACCAAGGTACACGAGAATTGCGAGGGCCACCGAACCCTCGTGTACCCCGGTCAGCTAGTTTCGTTCAGGATATTACGCATCCGCGCCAGCTTATCTACAAGGAAGCTGATGTAGGCGGTGTCCCTCGCCCGGTACTCTTCCAGTTCCGCAATCTTATGCTCTTGCGTCTTGATCATCTCCGAGTAGTCGTCTCGCTCGATGCGGAGGTTTTCAATCGTCACTCGTAGGTCGTTTGTCATCGTCCCGTCCTTGATAGTAGCGGATTGTGCCCCGTACGTCCCTGCATACAACCGTTGGCTTGTCTTCTCCTAGTCTGCTCTTCAGTACAGCAATCTCATTAGTCAGTAATGCGTTCTTGTTTCGCCTTCTCGTGGCAACTGCTCTCGCCTCTACCAGACGATGCCGCAAGTCCTGTATTTCTTTGAAACAGTCGTTGAGCAGTGGCGTGCCAGTTAGGTCGCGGAGGCGGTCGAGGATGTCCACTCTGCTACTCCTGTGTATACGAACATATTCAAATCGTCGATATCGGTGTAGATCAGGTCGGGTGGTGTATCCGCTGTAATGGTGGCGAATGCGGTATTCATGCCCGAAAGTATCCCGCCGCAGAACCCGCCATTGCCAACAATCCTCTCTGCTGCTTCATCCATCGTATACCTCGGTCAGTCAAAGGTCAAGTAAATATATGAAAACCGGCACGACCTGACGCCCTATTATCGCCAAGCCGCACCGGGAGGATGAAATAAACCCGACGCCATGGGAGTGAGACACAGCGCCGGGGGTGCGTAGCCCTGGAGGAAGACCACGCAGGAGATGAATCAGCATGTGTCGAACAGCATGAACAACACGATAAATAACACTCCTAGGGGTAAAAACGAATCACGGTAGTAGTCACTGAAGTCCAGAACCGTTTCGATCATCTTTCTTCTTTCGTTTGAGTAATGGCTTGCGTGCTTGGGTGAAGTCCTTCGCAGCTTTACCGAGATCCTCTGTGCTTGATGCCGGTGGTGTCGCCTTCGTGACGGACTCTAGTCGGACCTCGGGGAACTGGCAAGCACCTGATTTGGTGACAGCTTCCGCAATAGCGAGCAGTGCATGTGTCTGTGCAGCGGTGGCTGTGACCAGAGCGGCGTTGGATGCTTGGGCACTACTTTGTGCGATGGTGAGAAGTTCGATTGCTTTGTCGGCGTGGTTCATAGTGACCTACAGGAGTTCGGAGATGTATTCGAGAATGTATAAGCGTGGGGCGAGCGTAACTTTGAGTAGGCAATGTATAGCGGTGAAGCCAAAGATGATAGGCCAGATGACGGCGATACCCGCAAAAGCATTGAAGAGCACCTGACCCATAAACCAATCAGCATCGTCTTGGCGATCACTTCTTACGGGATAGAAGTGGCGGTACAGAATAGCTAAGACCACCAGAATCGCGCCGCACACTACAGCAACAATAGCTGACTCCCAGAACGCGAAGTTGATAACCTCCTCTGCAACTAGCGGAGCTTGCTCGGCGGCGAAGTCGGTTGTCCAGGCGAGGATTTCGTCTAGCTTTTCTGCGATACGGTCGGTTGGGGCGTCCATGCTAAACTCCAGATAGTGGTGCTGAGTAGCGTGTGTATGGCGTTACTGCAGGGCAGGACTGCCGCAGCAAACACCTCTTGTATCACTTCGTCTGAAGCGAACTTGTCTATTGCGAGGTCAACCGTGTCCAGGCATTCGAGCCCAATAACACTAGCTGTGTCGTCAGTCTTAAATCGCACGATATCACTCCTGTAAAAACGGCAAAGGTGGTGTGCAGCCATGAGAAACTAGTTCGCGGGATTGCACGTAGGACAACAAGTCCTCCACCCTCACCTACCCATCGTGTGACCGTGACAGTCACAGCTTTATTGTACCGTTGCCGTCGTTACTGTCAAGCGTGAAATATATTGCGTCGTCGATAGTAGTGGACAGGTCGAGGTGCGAAAGGGCGGTGAAGTTAGGTGGGAGTTGGAAATGCACATCCACGGCGAGGTCACCGGACAGGTCGTCCAAGAGTGCCAGTCGCGTTCTGTCCAGGGTTGCTCGTTCGATATCAAGGCTGATTCCTCTATCCATTGTCTTCTCCTAGCTTTGCAATTCGCCGGGTGACGCTAACGTGAACGTCATCCCTTTCAAAGGCCTCGGTCATCATGTCATCCACAGGCGACCAGACTTCAGCAAGCGCTTCTGAGATCCGTGGACAACGATTGTACAGCAGGAATACGCCACAGGTGCGATCGATTTCGTGGACTACTGATACTACAGGCATCGTGTTATCTCCCAGTCTGCGGTTTCATCGACACTCATCTTCCCATCAACAGCAAAGAATACAGGGTTGTGGATGGCGTTGACTACCATCTCTCGCACGAACCGACCGTCTATGTCGTTAACGCTACCGGCGCGAGGCACGTCTGTCGCGTCCGCAATCATCCTCACTGTGTTATCCATAACACCGCCTCGTCGATATTGTCGTCCCACATAGTGTTGTGGTCACGCCTGAACAAACTACCTCGCACGACACCAATACTAGCGAGCATGAGTGGGGCGAAGTCGATACCCTGGAAGCATATGTTGGTGGCAGCGGTGATCCTGAAGCGGGTGTCATCCATGTTAGGCGATCCTACGTTCGATCCAGAGTGAGCAGCGCATACCAAGCAGAGATCCCAGCGTCATCCCAACCGTGTAGGGGAGGAACAGCCAGAAGGACATGCCTGATAGCACGAGATGTCGGAAGGTGGCAAATAATATAGCATTGGAAAACAGGCTAGAGAACAGGTGATACGTGAGATTGTCCCTGTTGCGTGAGCGAGACACGAGACAGAAGGACAGACCCTGGGTGAAAGCTAGGAGGAAGGTGAGCATTGCCCCTCGTCCGTGCGATAACCCGTCAGCCGCTGCGATGTGCAGTTCGTGGTAGGGCACCAAGTCTCTCGTGATTTAGAAGCGAGCACCGACGTAGTGGGCCAAGCACCAGTGTCATCGAACTCGAATACGCAGCCACAGACAGGGCATTCCGCACGGTAGACGAGATGCACTAGCTTCTGCTCGGTGCCACGTTTGATGATGCGTCTCATGATATTAGCCTCCCCTTGATGAATTGGTCGCAGTGTTCGGTGGGGCATATTACCTTGTAGTCGCCAAACATTTGCCGCAGCACAGGATTGGCCTCACTTGCTGCAAACTCCACTTTGCACCCACAGTTTTGGCAGTCCCCCACGAAGTAAGACGGTCGCTGCTGTGTGGCTGCAAATTGCCTCCTGCCGGGTATTACAGTTCTCATGAGTACACCTCCGGGTTACAGACATTGCGAGTAGCCTCGTAGAGAGGCAGGTTCAGGGGCCAGAGAACATCCTGTACATGCTCGCTCATGTGGAGTCTCACACGGTCGCGTACGGCATTCCGCTCAGCCTCCCTTGCCACTAGCGTGCGAACAACATGCAGAATCTGTAGATGGGTAAAGTCGCTCATGGTTCACTCCAGGTTGTAACAAATAAAGGCACGTTATTGTACCAGAACAGGGGCGTAGAGGCAAGTTCGTGTCATCTGTGATACGAAACTAAGCCGTAGATGCATTGGTGATTGCCGGATGTGATGCCAAGCGTGAGCGACTGGAGATTCCACCTCACTGGCTTGAGTACTTCGGAGCAAACGACAGTAGCAACGGGGCGGCAGTGGTCACGGATATCCTCCTCAAGAGGGACAGTAACAGCGTCTTCGATCTGGGTCTTAATGCTAGTGATCATAACCAGAACACCTCATTGTCCACTCCCAGGGGCACAGGCCCACGGTTATTGAGGCTCGGTGAGTGCCTGTCCACAAGACCACGCCAAGTGTTACCAGCATGAGCGTCGAGGATCGGGGTAATGATGTTGTGCTCAACGTCCCAGATAACATGATAGTGGATGAGTTCCTCCCGCTGAAACGAGAGATGACGCCAGGACCAGCGAGTACGCCCGTAGTAGATAGCATCCTCGACCTCCTGCGTCACAGCCAAGCCAATCAGATACTTAACTGACGGCACACGAGGGTCGCCAATGTCATGATAATGACCACGCAACTCGCCCTTGATAGCGCGAATACGGTAGAACCCAAGCCAACGCAAGAGGCGATACCACCTACGCTGAAGGGGGGTACAGTCACGCGAGATAAAGGTGTACATGGTTCACTCCAGAGGGTAAAGAAAACACGTCCCGTTAGCCAGAGAAGCCAACCCCCGTAGCGTTTTGCTCGCCCGATAGAGTTTAAACCTCACCAACTCCGTTCCTGTCAAAACACGCCACGGCACCACTGCGTGCAGGAAACCCGGCGAAACACCAGATAGTCCCATTGTACGCTCGATCGAAGCAGAGTCAACGCCGGTTCAGGGAAACAGGCCAGATGAATATGCGTGAATCGACACAAATGCCGTCTAATGGACTGTATGGGGGCGTATGGAGCGTCAAGGAGTGCAGGGACGTAG
>Ga0208790_1000512_pt1 | contig 18847 bp, 18 predicted proteins | sample 10_taG_FD_184083 | JGI IMG/M metagenome (GOLD analysis project Ga0208790, IMG submission 184083) | Marine viral communities from the Subarctic Pacific Ocean - 10_ETSP_OMZ_AT15264 metaG (SPAdes) (version 2) | ecosystem: Environmental > Aquatic > Marine > Oceanic | place: Pacific Ocean | collected... | reverse complement strand
TCTGCGTCATTGTTATCAGCAGAACCACTAGCATATATCTTAGCGTAGTGTTCACCGCTTCCTGATTGAGTTATAGTAAACTCTGAATCGTCACCGAATGCTCTTATCTCACCTTCTTTGTCATCTCCTGTTTGTGTGATCTTATAAACATTATCATCTCCTTGCATATAGATTTCAGCATCGTTGTTGTTGCCGTCTTGTATAACATCCATATCGTTTGAATCGTCATCAGCGTCTATATAACCAAAGTTATCATTACCGTCTTGGTCTATTTTGTACTCATTACCAGTGTGGTTAGCCACCTGACTATAAGCTCTGGCGGTGTTCCCTGTGCCATTTTGATCTATATCTATCGTAGCATTTTTACATTTATGAGTGGTGTAATTGCCTTCAGATAGTCCGCACCATACTCTAGCTACATTGCTTGCACCTATTTGATCTATATAAATAACAGTTGAGCTTCCTTTTGTTCTAATCTCAGTAGAATTGTCTCCTGCATAAAGGCTCAAGCAAAAGAAACTAATCAGACTGATTAATAATGATCTCATTTTCTCCGCCTCCGTTCACTGTAATATTAATTAATTTACCTGCTGATAATATTTGTATATTATATGCTCCCGATTTATCCAATTCTAAATCTACTGTGTTCTCAACTTGTCTTACTAAACTTAAAATCTCACCGTCTACAAAACTATACACTTGTGCGTCTTGATCAAAGTTAGGAAGAATACCTTCCAGTTTTACACCGTCTATTTCTCCTTCAGATCCTTTATCTTTTCCACCTGCGGCTGTAGTCTCCATCATTTCTAGCAGATCTTGCAGGAAGTCTACTGCTAATAAGTCAATGTCTAGCCTTGTTATCTCTTCTTCTAGCTCATCTTTATCAAGGTCGTTATCGTCTAAATCATTCTCTTCTAATAAGTCTATGTCAAGAACATTGGTGGAACTTTGTGATTGTTCGTCTACTGCTTGTTGTACTTCATCTGGTGGACTAACTATTAAAAGATTATCAATAAAGCTCAGTGTCATGTTAACTAAGGTCACTGGTTTAGTTGGTGGACTCTCAGACATACTAACCATAGTGGCTTGATAAGGCTTATTAAGAACTTCTAAGCCAGCCATAGTTTCTACTGTGATTTCTCCTGAAGAACTGCCGTCAGGATTCGGCAAAAGAATTACTAAGGATCTGCCTAGTTCATCTACTGTTGTTGTGAAGTCTGTTCCTCTAACAGCTACTGTAGCACTAGGTGTACGTATCTTAATGTTTTGTTTATCTATTTTTCCTAACGCACCTGTGATAAAACGCGCAGTACCACTAGCCATTCTGAGTGCTAGTTTGCTTTTAGATGGATCGGGATCGTAAATGTATTCGTCTATTATAATCTTTGAATGTTCTGTAAGTCTTATGATAGACTCATCGACAAACTTGACAGCAATGCGACCATTGCCTGTCCGTATATCATCATAAGAAAAAATATCCAATGCCAATTTTGCAAGTAGCTTATCTCCCTCTGATTGTCTTAGAATCTCGCCGTTACCGCGAAGCTCTGAGATTTCGCCTATTTCAGAACATACGTTAGATGACGTTACTAAAAATAGTACTAACAGCCACTTGTACACTGATCTATATCTATAGTACCGTTGCTTGTAGTCGCTGTTATCACAACAACATCAGATACCGAACCAGTACTATTGGTCTGATCTATGTCTATGTTGTTTGTGCTTCCAGTGATAACTGCAGTAATAGCATGATCTGAATTACCAGTTTGTGTAGTATCAATATCGTTTGAATCACCATCAACATTCCAGTTGTTTATACAACCTACAACTTCACAAGTTGCGTTAATATTGTTGGAAGTACCTCCTACTACTATGTCTTGATTACCTGCTGTGGCAGTGGCTGCTGCTCCTTGTGTAAGGATCAACACATTAGAATCCCCTGTTGCGGCATAATCAAAGTCTGTGTTGGCTACATCTCCTGTTGCACCTAAAGCCAAAGTAGTTGTGTTGCTGTCTCCAGTGTGTGTTGCTGTGAATGAGGTGCTATTACCTTGAGCTACTGTTGCAGCTAGTGTATTTGTATCACCTATTTGATCTATGTCTACTGTTACGGATGTACCAGTAAAGGTTGCTCTAGCTTGTGATGTACCAACTTTGTTAGTATCTCCTATCTGGTCTATATTCATGGTTAGACCTGTACCTGATTGTGTTATATAAATGTCGTTGTTTCCTGCGTAAGATACAGAAACAGCAAACATCACTATAAAACTAATTAATAATTTCTTTATCATAATTAAAATCCCATAATTGTTGTTTCAAACCTTCTTGTATTAAAGAATAAACGGCTTCTTCAATTGTAGCTCTGGTTGCGTAACCCATTGCTTCGTTTTGACTATAGCCTGTCTCTACTTCAACCAACTCAGTTCCCATTTCAATAAAACGAAACACATCACGGCTCACGCCTGCACTTAATATTGTTTTACTCACCATAGTATTGATCATAACCTCACCAGTTTGGACAAGAATAGCTCTTAACGATACTGTAATCTCATCTCTTCTCCATTGATTATTAGAACCTATACCTAAATATCTTGCTCCGTTTCCTCCTGTGCCTATGTTAGTGTCGTATTGAACGATACCACCCTCAATAATTAAACCTGCAAACAATAAAGGCTTTAAGGTGTTACCATTCTCACCATCATAAGTCTGTCTAGTTTGTTTTATTAGTTGTCGTTCTCTAGTCAAACCATCTAATCCAGATCGTTCTACAACAACAAACCAATTACCGTTACCTGCACTTCTTAAAGCATCTATAAGATAGTTGTCAGCGCCTTGTGTTACGGCTGTACTAAACAGTGCCATCTTTTGCGAACTCTTTCTTTGCCCTGTTAAGTCCTTAAAAGAATAAACAGCTATCACTGCTTTCTGATTAGGAGAAGGTAAATTAATTAACTTATCGTGTGTTGGTCTTACAATCTTTGGTTCATCAATACATTCAAATATTGAATCACAACCTGTGTGTCCTATAGGAGCAAAGCTTGCACACCCTTGTAAAATAAGAGGTAACAACACCACTAATAATAGTTTTATATTCCACAATCGTCTGAACATATCCCAAATATACCTACTGGAATTACTATCTCTGTTATTGAACCGTCTTCATCAATAACTGTAAGAGTTATATTAATTCCGTCATTAACAAAAGTTATAGTGCTTCCTTCTAATACAATACTACCGCCTGTTCCTCCTTTTTCAGAATCAAATAAAGATTCTGCTATGTCTCTTGAGAGTTGAGAGTACACACGAGATTCAAGATTCCTTAAAAACTTTGCAAGTGTTGTATTATCTGCTTCTCTTTCGGCTTCTTTGAGGGCATTCTCAACATCCTCTGCAATTTCATCTCGTCTAGTTTTTTCTTGTTCGTCTACAGTTAAGTAGTGAGAAGATGTAGCAATCCCACTAAAGCTAGGACTTTTAAATTGATGCACTATTTCATCAGCAAATGTATTACCAAAAATAAATAATAGTAAACAACATAGACTAATCTTTTTCATTTTTTTCATTCTCTTTTAAGCTCAATGCAGTATTTACTTTCTGTTGCAGTCTAATCATATCCTGATCTAAAAGTCTAAGCTGATCTGTTAGTCTAATAATTGTTTTACTCATGTCTTTTATTGCAGGACTAATAATGTTTGTTATTGTCTGCCAAACAAAGTAAACAAAATAACCTAGACCAACTACCATGACTACTGGAAAGCCGAACTCCGAAACAATCTTGACTATATCGAAACCCATTAATCTCTCCTAGCATCTATCTTCCCATCTTCTACAAAGTTTTCTGCTCTTGCTATCCTGTCTAAATCAGGAGGTAAATTAAGAGCCGAAGAAACACTAGTATCAATACGAATTATATCGTTGTTCATAGTAGCTGCTCTAGTTATTAGCATCTTTGAAATACCTTGTATTACTTTTATTTCTTTTACAAGGCTCTCCATTAATTGTTTCATTACTAGGAATATAAAGAAAGCCATGATTAAACCACCAGCTATCGGTAATCCTAGTTCTGCAATTAACCAAAATGCATCTTTCATTTAAACTAATAAATTAAAATGTATTAGAACATCGAAGATTAAATAACAAAAAAGTATACGAAACATTAAACGATAGCGTTTAAATTCCGATTCAAGATTGGATATTATGTCCTTTCGCACATGAATCCATTTAATTGTTGGTTCTTCTCCATGTTCCATTTCATACTTCTATTTAATTTTAATTTTTTTAGGTTTCTTCTCTTCAGGAATTATTCTTGCAAGAAAGATATTTAACATACCGTTTTTAAAGTGCGCACCTTCGACCTCTATATCTTCAGACAAATTAAATTGTCTTTTGAAAGAGCGTTGTGCTATTCCTTTATATAGTTTTTTATCGCTATCTTCTGTTGAAGATTGATAAGAAACTGTTAAGGTATTCTCCTGTATTTCTACATTCAAATCTTTCTTGTCAATTCCTGCTAAAGCGACTTCAATGACAAAATCATTTCCATCCTGTATTACATTGTAAGGCGGATAACTTGGTAAGCTTTTAGAGCCTTGTGACATCTGTGCCATGTTCTCAAAAAGACTATCAAATCCTACAAACAATGATGAGAATATAGGATCTCTAAAATCCACCATACCATAAAAATCTTTCTTTTTACGTATCATTTTTCTCTCTCCTTATTTTAAGCAAGATTAATATTATGAACCATACCCACTTAGAGTATGCTTCGTTAATGCCTCTCAGAGCCTCATATGAGCGTTCTAAGAGGACTTCATAGATTAGACAGGACTTATCTTGACCTACTAATCAATGATCTTATATAGCTTATTCCACTAGAGACATAACCTATACATTTCTTAATAATTTCTTTTAATTTACTGTAGATTTTCTTACAGATTATTTTAAAATTTTTCATTTTGTTTTTTACCTTTTATTTTTTATCTTTGTGCGAATTAGTATATAATCCAAACCAAGCTGCGCCAGCGCCAACTACAATTGAAATCAAACCTGACTGTTCAAAACTAGGATCAGGTAAACTCATAAACCAAAAGGTTGTGAAATATAATAAATACATATACACAGCAAGAAAAGCTCTTGGTATAATTCTCCAACTGTCTATTGCTTGTGCTACAAAGATAAACTTCTGATAAGGATTATTATTTTTTATATCTTCTAAATCTCTTATCTTATCCTTTAATGCACCGATCTCTTCGATCATAGACATGAACTTACTCAAGTCCATTTCTACTTCGTTGCGATCCATGTCTCCGCCAAACCTTCCGCTTGGATGATATTGTTGTTGTTGTTCGTCACTCATAATTATTTTTTAACTAAACTACCACCGAAATACATTCCGATAATAGCCGATACTAAATTAGTATCTAATTGTGTTATTACTAAGCCTTTAAATGTAATCCATTCAAAGACTTCTCTGCCTTCTTTAAAGAACCAAAATCCGGGTTGCCAGTTAGTATAACCTACTGTTACATCCACATCTGGATAAAATACTGCAACTAATTTCGGCAATACTACTATTGCAAGCACAGAAACTAAAGCAATTATTCTACGTGTCCATGCAAAACCTTTGTCCTTTAATCCGTGATCAAGAGATTGCTTTTTGGCTTTCATCTCAAACTCGCCTCTAGTAATAAGAAGCTTTTGTTGTTCTTCTTTAGCCTTACGACTTTGTGACCATATACTAAGTACACTACTTAGCAAGGTCGAACCTAACATTGTTATTATCTCAAACGGAAAACCCACTATAAGCTTCCTCTATATCACTTGTTAAAACTTCTTCCGCTAGTTCTTCGTACATTAATCTAAAATGTTCTAAGCTCATAAAGCCTAAGTCTTGGCGTATTTGATGAACTCTATAAACCTCATAAGCCTTTTCAAGTTGTTCTTCTGTATATAGTAACATAGTATTATTATTATAGGATACTTTTTAAGTTTTGTCAAGTGTTATCTATATATATTTTTAAAGCCTTGCTCACCTTGACTAAAGTGCCATTCTTCATTAGGATCTTGTATAAAACCGTGTTTACCTAAAACAGGAACAAGTTTTTTAAGTTCTTTTCGATTGTAATCTTGATAATAAGGTCTGTTTAGATCTATAGCTTGTCCTTTAGTATGAAAAGATTTTGCTCCTGCTTGGTAGTCTGGTTTAGAAGATATTTTATTACCTTTAGGATCGTTATAATAACCTTGTTTTTTATAATCTTTTAAATTTTTAAAATATTCGTTTTGTCTTTGTATTTTATATTCTGCACCAACAGTGCTATCTCCTAAATATATAGGTTTACCATATTCTTTTTGAGCAGCTAATAAATCTTTCATTGTTGTTTTTTTCAAACGTGCTGGAGATCCTTTATCTTTAGCTTCTTCTATTGCTTGTTTTCTTGCTTCAGCTTTTTTAAGACCTTTTTCTAATGCTTTATCAAGAGATTCTCTAAAAACTTTTTCATTATGTGTACCAAAATCATCTGAAGGTATTATATCCTCTTCTAAAAGAAACTTACCTTTTCTTCTACCTAATACTTCAATCTCTTCTATAATAGGTTTGTCTTTTCTTGCAGCTAATGCTTTAAGTAATTTTCCACCACTAAATTTTCTTGTTCTGTTAGTATTTTTACTCTCGGCTCTTAAATTACTTGGCGAGTTGTTTCTAGGATTACCATCTTTATGATCTACATCTTTACCATCACCTGCTGCAATTCTACCATCTCTTTTAAATTTTCTGTTAGCGTTGTTCCTATGCGCTCTATCTTTCTTTTGCTTTTCAGAAGAATGGTAATTAGCGTATTCTTTTGCGTAGTTTCTAGTAGCTTCACCACCGTTTCGTTTAGCTTGTCGTTTCTTTAAAGACTTCTTTAATTTACTAATTTGTTTCTCGGATACAGGCGCAACACCTATAGACACAAGTAAGCCGTCTTTAAACCCTAGTCGTTCCATCTCAGCTTCGTAAGGCTCTCCAGTATAAGGGTTTATTCTTTCAGAAGGTTCTGGAGCAACATTAGGTACAGGGTTTTGTTTTAGGTCTATTGTTCCGCCATCGAAAAATCCTTCTTTTTTATATGTAGGAAAATCTTCTTGTTCTTCAAACTGTTCTCCACGATAAACGTATTCACCAAGCATCCTTTTTTCAAGATCAGTCCATTTTTCAAAATCTTTATAAAAAGGAATAGTTGTTCCTAGTATTCCTTTTGTTCCCCATAAAGCTTTCATTCGTTCTCTATGATCCGTACTAGAAACTACATTCATAGCGCTGTTTGTAAATTGATCCATTAGTTCTATAACAGGAGCAAGACCACTAATAGGAGTACTTCCATAATCATATCTTTGTTCATTTACAACTTTATCTAAATACCAAGGCATCGTTTCTGCAGAAAAGATTAAAGAATCTCCAAGCTGTTTTAATTCATTTGGTATATATTTACTTTCTGCTACAATAGAATCTTTTTTAAATTGTTTTGAAGGATTTAGCTCTAGTTGTGCATAACGAACAACACCAAAAACAGGTATAGCTGCAAGCATTCTTAAAGCTAAAGCACCATCTCCGCTTTCTACGCGAGATACTAATGCATTTAACTGACTAGATTTTGCTTGCGCCCAAGAAAGGAAACTTCCTAAGAAACGAACTGACGGATTTCTTGATTGAGAAAAAAGCCTTCTGTTTCCAACAGTAGGTATCAAAGCATCACGGTCTGCTGATTTCATACCTGCTCTATTAATAAACCTTTCTCCTAAAGAATCGCCTTCTATTTCATTCATATTTTTAAATTTAGAAAGATAACGAACATTATCTATTTCTAAACCTAAACCATCTATTTCTTTTTGTAAACTTCTAGAAACTTTACCTGTTTTACCTATTTTTTTACCTATTTGCCATGCTCGAATAGCTCCTGCATCAAAGGCAAATTCTCGTGCAAATCTAGTAATATTACCTAATTGAACTATTTCAAAAAATCTACGTTGATACTCGGCTAAACCTCTTTGTATTGAAGGCGCAAGACCTCCTCCTTCTCCTGCTTCAATCATCCACGCTTTCATTTCTCTTTCTAATAAACCATTATATCTTCTGTTATTCCAAAGAACATCTCCATATCTTTCTTTTTCTTTTATTTGTTGTGGTCGTTTTGCTTTTAAACCTAAAGATTCGGAAGCCATATAATTATCTTTTTTAAATCTTCTTATTGCAGCTAAACCAGCAGCATTAAAACCACTATTTTTATATGTTTGTATTAAATCTCCTAAACTTGGTAAAGCTACTTTGGTTAGTTTTGTTGTTGATAAAACTGTTTGCAATAAGGCTACTGTTGTTTTAGCAGCTTCTCCTTTTCCAAAACTATCAATTTTACCATACATTCCAAAATAAGCTTCTACAGAATCTTTAACATCTTTTATTTGTTGTTTTGCTAAATTTTCTAAACTTGTATTGTCTGCTCCTTTAATAACTTGACTATTAATATCTTGGAAAACTCTTCTTATGCCTTCTCCTTTTGCCCCAAAAACCTTAGAAAATTCTGCAACAGGTATTGTTTGTTCAAATAAATTAAGAAGCGTATTTATAGGATCATCTTCAAAAAAACCTGCATTAGACATAAAAGCTCTTGCTTCTTGATCGTATAATACTCTTTCATTTTCAAAATGTCTAGCAGCAGTTATAATTAACTTTTCTTCTTCTCCTCCTCTTGACCTAAATAAATTACCTTTTCTAAGATGATCATTTACAGTTGAGTTCTCATCAAAAGCCCATAAAGAAGTCTTTCTTTCTTGAGATGCTCCTCTAATATAATTATTTGCTTGTTTGTTTGCCCACTCATCAAGCCACTTACCATCATTTAAAGCATCCTCTATTTGTTTTTTAGTATAACTTCTTTTTATAATTTCTTTTCCTATATCATTTTCGTGAATCCACTTACCGCCTTTAAACTTTAACTTACCGTTTTTATGATCATTTAAAAATTGTATTTTAAAGGCTTCTTTTAATTCTGATTTAAAGCCTCTTATAGTATTTGGATTTTTAACAAGTTGAGTTAAACCATAGAAATCTTCTTCTTTTAAATTAATACCTGCTGCCTTAGTATATTTTTTAAATTCATCTGTAATATTAATAATTTTACTAGCTAATGCTTGTGCTTCTATATTTTGTAAGTCTCCTTCTTTTAGAAAAGAATGTTTTGCATTAGCTCTCATTCCTCTTTGATTGACTAAACGACCTGCTGCCATAACCGTATCAATAGAAGAGTCTCCTATAATCTCTGGTAAAGCTATGGAAGTCCAATAATTTAAAGCTATTTGTTTAGATTCCTCTACTGATTCTTTTACGGCAACCCCTGTTTTAATACCAGCACCTTGAACTTTAAACATTCTTGCACCGAAGTCTCTTGCTGCTGCTACACCTGCTTGTAATTTAGCTGAATGAGTACCTGCTGTTAATCTTTTTAAACTAGCCCAAGCTGTTTTACGATATATATCTTCTCCTGTTTCTATAAATTTTCTTAAAAAAGGATCATTTTTTTTAATTTTAAAATCTGAAACTTGTATTTTCTTTTGAAGACCTCCTAACATAGCTCCCATACCCATCGTAGTATAAACATAAGCCATAGTATCATCTTCGTCAGCAGTAGTTACTCCGTAAGCAAAACCACCAAGCATACCAATAAAAGGTCTAACTGTTTCTTGCATTAAAGCAGAAGCAAAATCCTTAGTAAGAACTCCTTTTTTATAAGCATTTATAAAATTTGTATAGCCTATTTCTGCAAAATCTTCTGGTAATCTTTTAATATAAACATCTTCTATTTCTAATGTTAGTTTGTGTATTTTTTTATTTCTATCAGAAACTTGTTGTTGTAATTGTATTTTTGCTTTTTCTCTAACTTCTGTTGCACTACCTTTTGATAAAAGATTTTTAATTTCTTTATCAAGTATTTTTATATCATCATTTAATAATTGATTTTCTGCTCTTATAATATTTATTTGATTCCAAAGAATACCAGCATTTTTATCGTGATCTAATATATTAGAAATTTGTTTAGCATTCTGTATTGCTCCTTCTTCAGCTAATTCTTCAAACATATCTACTTGTCGTACAGTAGGATTAAAATTAATATCTGTTTCATCAAATTCAACTTTTTTTCTTACTTTTCTTCCTGTAGTACCTGTAACCTCAACAACTTCATCAGCAGTTTTTCTAGTAATAGGAGATATTAAAGAGCTAATATACGAACTTGTTCCACCTAAAACAGCAGCAAGCCCTATAGAAGCAGGATTAGTACCTCCATATAATGCTTCATCTCTTAGTGCTATATCTGTAACAGCCACAGAAGAACCTGCAACAGTTGTCGCAAGTTTACCTGCTTTAGCTATCTTAAACCAAGGAATTAATAAAGTAACAGGATCAGCAATAGCTACTCCCATCCTGCCCATTAGAACAGTAGCGTCTTCTTCTTGATTTATAAGTTCTGGAAATTTCTTAGCGATTGCTTTTTGTCTTTCGGCTTCTATTTCTCTAGCAGCTTGTTTATATGTTTTATCAGACATCCAAGACTCTAAACGAGCTTTACCTAATCTATAGATATTACCAGCAATAGTAGGTTCTTGAGCAGCGCCATAAGCCATTCTTCTTTTTAATGAGAATGCCGATCCTTCTTTAGTTGGTTTTTGTTTTACTGGTTGCTTATCAGCTTGTCTATCAACAATAAAATTATTATTTGACATAAAAGAAATAAGATTTTGTTCTGTTTCAACTTGAGATTGACTTCTTTCTTGTCTTGCTTTTTTAATTGCTATCTCTTTTTCAATCTCTTGTTGTTCGATTCTTTTAAGTTCTTCTTCTTCTATTCTTTTTTGTGCTTCTCTGGCGAGTCTTTCTTTCTCTTCTTCTTCAAGTCTTTTTATTCTTTCTTCTTCTGTTTCATCTTCAGGCACAGTTGATAACAAGAAATCATTTTCTTGCATAAAAGAAATTAAAGGATTAAGTGTTGTCATAAGGCTGTTTATTAATTATCTGATAGCCAAGGATATTTATCTAAAATATCTTCTTCTGTTTCTGTGTCATCAGTTTCTAATGATAAAGATTTTGCTTTTTCAATATTTCTTTGTTTAATAGCCTCTAGTTTCTTTCTTTGTCTTTCTTGTGCTTCTAATGATTGTATATTTGTTAACATAGCTGCTTCTTCTGAGAAAGAAATACCGCCTATTTCTTTTATTTGCTGATCAAATATTTCTATTAATTCCGGATACTCTGCATATTCTTCTTTAGTTCCTTCAATTAATTGAATCTTTTCACTTAAAGTCTTATCACTATTTAAAATTTCCGGTATCAACCTTTCACTAACCTCGTCTAATTTAACTACTTGTCCACTTTTACCAATAAGTTCATCTTCAGAATTAATAGTTGGAGAATCTTCTTTTCTTAAAGATGTTTTAATAGTATATTTATCTATTTCTTTATCCCAACCAATATCCTTATCTAAAACATCATTAATAGCTCTAGCATAGTCTTCGTCTGTAGGTTGTGGTTTTATAGTTGTTTTAGGATCAGCACCTTTGCCTAATATAGTTATTTCTTTTTTAGATAAAATAGTGTATAAACGAGCATCAAAAGCAGCAACAAAATCTGATTGATTCTGAATACTTTTAGTTTCATCATCTTCTTGTTGATACAATTCATCCCAAAATTTAGAAAATGTTGTAACGCTATCTGGATCTCCTTCAATAAAATCTGGAAAATTTGATAATGGAGTTTTTCCGTCTATTACAAAAGAATCAAAAGAACTAATTCTTGGGTTTTTAGGAACACGACCTTGCCCCCAAGCACTAGCCCAAGCTTCTGATTCTGGTGTTCCCAGATACTTACCTTGACTGTTTAATTGCCCAAATATCCCTCTTGAACCTTTATAGCCTAACGGATGCTCTGTTGATAAAGATCTTAATTCAGAAGATTGCGTGCTTTTAGTAAATGGTTTTAGTTTAATTTCTTCTAAATCAAGAACCATTCCAGCCATTTCTTCGTTATATTTTTTAATATTATCTGTATTTTCTAATATTCTTTTTCTATATCTGTTTGCAATGTCTTTATTAATATAAATTTTATCAACACCACCAATTGAACGATCTTCGATAAGTTTTAAATCAGAATCAACATCATTAAGTAAATCAAATTTAGACAATAACTTACGAATACTACTTGTATTTTTGGCACTCATAATATCTCGAACACCATGATCCATAATTTCTTTATAACGAGATTCTATTAGTTTTTCAGTTTCACCTAAATATCCTTTATGTTTTAGATATTGTGCTTTTAAAGTTTTTACTGCATTAGCTGTACGTCTATTTGTTTCTTTTATAAAAAGGTCATACTCATCAGTAGTAAACTGTTTTGATCCTGCAACAGTAGTAGCTGTGCCTATATTTGCAGATCCTTTTGCTTCATTAGCCATTAGTTTTTCTATAGCATTCCAAAGAGAACCATTTTCATCCCAAATACCAGCACCTTCTAAATCAATACCGGGATTATCTTGTAATAAAACTTTAAGTTGATTGTTATAAAATTTCTCTGCTTTATTCTGTTTGTGTATTTCAGAAGCCATTTCAGTAGTTAAATTTTCTTGGAATAACTCTGCTTTCTTTCTTGCTTTATTTGCCATAAACATATCAGCAACAGCTACCGTACCTAGTAGGTAACTAACATTTTTCATTTTCTTTTGTCTTTTTCTAGCCTTCTTATCTCGTCTATCTTTATCTACAAGTAAAGACTGACCAAATTCAAAAGATGATTGGTTTGAATCAAAATCTCCTAATGCCATTTTACATTACTCCTTTTTGTAGTTGCTGACTAGGCACTGCTAGTAAACTATTATTTGTTTCTATTTCTACAGGTTCACTTGACTTACTTAACAAGCTTTCAGGAACCTCTATGTTTTCAATTTGTTGTGCGATCTCTCTTGGTAAAACCTCTTGAGGTGATTTCTTAGATCCTCTAATACGTTCTTCTGAAAGTTTTGTTAAATTTCTCATAATATTTAAGTTTTCTTCAGGTGTTGCTTCTTCCATATCTGGATCATCTTCTTCGTCTATCTTGTATTTAACACCTGCTTTTTCAGCCATAGACATAAGCATATACATAGTAGGTTCTATTAGTTGTACCATTAAATCAGGATTCCAAGCTCCTTTTTGAAACCCATCAGTTAATATAACTTCTGTTAAATTTACTATAGGCATTCCTTGTCCGATTGCACTTACAACATCAATATACATTTCTTCTTCAGTTAGCATATCAAATAAACTGTGCATAGCTTCGTTCATAGTTGTATATGTAGGAGGTCTTTCCCACGGAGCAGGTTCGTCAGGACTATTAGTTAGTGACTGACCGGGAATTGGTCCTTCCATTTTACCGAGGTGGTCTAATATCTCTTGATTTTTTACTTCTCTTTCTATGTTTTCCATAATTTGTTAAGCACTCCTAGTTTGTAGCTGTGCCATCCACTGATAATAAGGATCTGTTCCAAAAGCATTAGAAACAGACTGTAAATAATTTGCGTTACCTATTCCGTATGCTGGAGTTCCTGCATAGCCTTGTTGTGTCCAATCAAATTGAGCAGACTCATACATAGGTACGTAGTTATCAGCAACATAAGATGGATAAGAAAGTTCAGGCTCTTCTACACCTATTCCAAACTCTTGTAAAACACCTTTTGTAGATTCATAACCACCGTATAATTTTTTACCTTTATCAACAGCCCTATCAAAAAATGATTTGTCTCCTGTAGATGCTCCTCCTAAACGAACAGTTTCAGCATTTAAAGTACTCATCTCTTCTGGTGAAAAAGAATAACCACCTGTTTCCGCTTGAGTTATAAAACTTTTAACATCATCAAGGCTTTCGAAACTAGGCGCTCCTCTACCACCAAAAAGTTGACTATCAGTTGTTTGAGTGCTTATATTTTGTAGTTTTACATCTTGTTGTGGTGATAAAAGTGATCTTTCAGATGCACCCGGAATATCAATTAATTCATCAGGTACTCCTTGTTGTCTTGCAACATCACCCATTTGTTCTCTTAGTGTTTTTTCACCTGTTGAATATTGAGGATCAGAAGATACTCCTTCTGGAGGTGTAGTTAAATCAGTTACAGGTGTAGTTGTTTCTAAGCCTACAAAATCTCTAGCCTCGTTCATTTTAGTATCCATCCAACTTCTAAAATCTTTATATTGATCTCTAAGACCTACTGTATCTGCAAAACCACCTACTATACTATCTATACCTTCAGTAATAGTTGAATATGCTTTTCCTACTAATGATCCTGCCTCATGGATAGCCTTCATTCCAAACTTAAAAGGTTGAGCAAGTGTTCCTGCCCACTCACCAAACTGCGACCACCACGATCCTAACTGCGGCATAATTAACATCATACCTAACATACCTACAGGACCAAGTCTACCTACAAACTTACCTACTTTTTTGAAAGCTCTTTTGAAAAACTTACCAACCTTTTTGAGTCCTCGTTTTATAAACTTACCTATCTTTTTAAACATTTTAAATTATTCTCCTTTAAAAATTATTACCGTCCGGGAGTAGCAGGTGTCGATACTGACGAACCATAAATTGCAGTGTTTACTGAACTTAATAAACTACCTATATTATTTGACCAGTTTTCTTGAGATCCTGCACCTTCGTTTCCTAAAGCCGTAGCCAACAACTGTGTCTTACGAGTTGCTTCGTTCTCAGCAGCTTTAAATGCATAATCTGCTTGATCTCTCATTTCTTGCCAAAGAAAAGTCATAGCTTGTGTGCTTAATCCGTAAGCATTCTGTGCATTTTGTTGATTGATTGCGTTCTGTGCAGCAGTGTTTGCAAGATTTGCTTTTCTTCTCCACTCTACATTTGACATCTCTACAGCTTGTGAATTAGCAGTATTCCACTGTTCTCTATTAAATCTTTGCTGTGCATTAAATTGAGATACTTGTGTAATCATCATAGCATTAGCTTTATTAACATCTGCAGTTATACCTACTCGTCTGGCTTCTGCAGCATTCTCTTGTGATGAATTAAACTGTTCCATAGAATCCATTCTTTGTTTATTGTTTAACTCTACTTGCGTTGAAAGATTAGTCATAAACTGATTAGTTTGATTTTCACTAGCACTGTTAAATTGTAACGAAGCGTTTGTAGCCGATTGATTACTTAATATTCTTTGTTGTTCTTGTTGTGCTTTTAAAACTCTTCCTTGTTGATCGAAATTAAGATTTGCCATGTTCATATTTAAAAATGCATCAGCATTACGAACTGCTAGTTTTTCTTGTGTATTTAAGTTTGCTAAATCAAGTTGTGTTTGATTAACAGCGTTTTGTAAAACTGCTTTCATTTCATTATCTACTTCTACCATGCTTGTAGTCTGTAAGAATTTTTTGTTTGCAAATTCTGTTTGTACATCTACATCAAACTGTTTCATATTAAGATTAAACACTTTGTCTGCGTTTGAAAGCGCTGTCTGTTGCGCCATTTGAGCGTCTTGTTGTGCTGCTTGTGCTTCAATACCAATTTGTTGCATTGCACCTTCTTTTATTGTATTGGCATTCTGTGAAGCAATAGGCATTGCTGCTTGAATTACTGCATTAAAAAGATTATCTCTGCCTACTGTTGATGCACTTAATCCCCTTGCAGCTAACATTTGATTAACGGCAGATACGGCTGGTTTTGCCCACAAAGGAATCTCACCACTTTCCATACCCTCAAGTAGACCTTCTATTTGTTTACCCATCAAAGCTTCTACAGGAAGATTACCGACCATTCCTCTTTGTTCTTCTGTAAAGTCCATTAAACGCTCTTCTAAAGCTGCAGGATCGTTACCGATTAGATTAATATCTTCTTCAGATAAACCAGCATTTCTTAATTGTTTCTTAGCTCTTAATACTTTAGGAAGTGTAGTTCCAGCTACTTTAACAGCTTTTGCTTTTGCTGCATCGTCTAAAGTTCCTACAACTTTATCTATAATTCCTCTATCTTTTTGTTCTTGTTCAAACTTAACGCCTGATGCATTGTATGAAAGAGCCTTTTCTTCTAAGTTAGCTTTATCATCTTCTGAAATAGTTCCTGAAACTTCGTTAAATACTACTGTTTCATCAACTTCATCTGCTGTATAAGTATCTGCTGTTATATCTACAGGCGCTCCTGCTTCTGTAGAAACTCCTTGAGAAACATCTTCACCAACTATAGCGTCTTTAGAAACTGCAATTCGCTCTCCGTTTGGACCATAAGCCCATCTTTGATTAGGATCTTTAGGAGGCTCTGGTCTTGCTTCGTTTGGACCAAGTTCAGGAGGTGTAAAGCTAAATCCTTTTGGTAAAACTCCTCCTGCTTCTGCTGCTGTTGCTCCTGTTACTTCCTCCATTTCCATTGTTGTTGCATCAGCCAATGGAATAGGATTACCACTTTCATCTAATATAAGATTACCTTGTGCATCTCTTTGAAAACCAGTTTGTTCTGCATCTGGAATTACAGCAGTTTCAGGAACTTTGCCTTCTGCTGCTTCTTGTACAATACCTCTTGTTTTTCTTTGTTCTTCTGTTTCTCCTGTAATTTGTCCTGTTTCAGGATCAACTCCTGCATACGCAGGATCAGCACTTGCTGCCCATTCTATCGCATCTCTAACTCTGTTTGGATCAACAGGTGCGTCAGTAGGTGTAGGCGTAGGCGTTGGCGTAGGCGTTGGCGTAGGCGTTGGCGTTGGCGTAGGCGTTGGCGTAGGCGTAGGAGGAGGAGTTGTACTCGGTGTCCATACTGGAGGAGGACCAAGACTAGTTAAAGTATAAACAGTACCGTCTGGACCTGTCATTGTATCTCCTACTTGAGGAGTTCCATCATCATCATCTTCGCCGTTTATATCAGGATCATCTTCACCGTTTGTTTGAGTATCACCGCCAACACCTCCGCCGCCTCCGCCGTTCTTGGCTCTACCACCTTGTAGTGATTTTATTTGTTCTAGTAATGCATCCATCTGTGCTTGCATTGCAGAAGGATCATATTTATTAGCTGCGATCATCTCTTTAATACTAGTGTCATCGTACTCAGGTCTAGCAGCTATCGCAGCTTGGTTAGCTTCGATCATTGCTTTAATACCAGCATCATCATATTGTGGTCTTTGTCCATCAGCTATAGCAGCTTTATTAGCTTCAATCATTTGTCTAATAGCTTGATCATCATATTGAGGTTGATCAGCTATCGCAGCTTGATTAGCTGCAATCATGGCTTTAATACCAGCATCATCATATTGTGGTTGTTTACCAGCAGCGATTGCTGCTTTATTGGATTCGATCATAGCTTTTATAGCAGCATCATCATAGGTTGCACCAGCTTCGCCTCTTTCACCTCTAGCTCCTGCAGCACCTCTAGCTCCTGCAGCACCTCTAGCTCCTGCGGCACCTGCTGCACCTCTAGCACCTGCGGCACCTCTAGCACCTGCGGCACCTCTAGCACCTGCGGCACCTGCAGCACCTCTAGCTCCTGCGGCACCTCTAGCACCTGCGGCACCTCTAGCACCTGCTGCACCTGCTGCTCCTGTTGCACCTGTAGCTCCAACGGCACCTGCTGCACCTGTATAACCTCTTTCACCTCTAGCACCTGCGGCACCTGCTGCTCCTTTAGCACCTGTTGCTCCTTTAGCACCTGCTGCTCCTGTTGCTCCTGTTGCTCCTTTAGCACCTGCTGCTCCTTTAGCACCTGCTGCTCCTGCTGCTCCTGTTGCTCCTGTAGCACCTGTAGCGCCTGCAGCACCTGTTTCTCCTTTAGCTCCAGAAATTATGGCTGCTAATTGTTCTGGAGTATACTTAGTCTCTTTATTAAAAGGATCTCTAGCTAAACCGCCTTGTGGAAAGCCTACTCTACCGCCGTTACGCATATCTAACCTACCGCCGTTGTTATATCTTTTTCTTATTGTTGCCATATCTATTTATTACTCTCTTGTTGAAAAAGCCTGTCTATTTTTACTTCTAGTTTCTCTAAAGCTTTTATAACCTTTGCCATATCATATTCAAACGTATCTCTTGATACGTAGTCTTTAGCCATCTCTTCTCTTGTTTTATTTATAAGAATGTCAAGCCTTTTTAATTCTAATGTATTACTACGTATAGCATACAACACTGGTCCTACTACAAGAGTAAGAACCACATTCCAGACTATGTAACTGGATATTTCCATCAAAGTTCTTCTTAAGAACTCGGTACTGCAAAATCGCTATCTGGTACAGGTGGTACCACAGGATTAGTAATAACACTGTCCACTTGACTCGCAAAGACTGCATCCCACTGTGAAGTCGGACACAATGCGGTCAACGCTGCCAGATTAAACGTGCCTTTAGCTGCTGCTGTGAAATCACCGTCTGCGGCTACAGCCGTAGTAGAAAACGTGCTAGTGTAATAGGTTGCATCACCTTCACTGTCGTTCTCGTAGGTCATTTCTAAATCCCATTCTTGGGCTTTACTAGACTTCTCAGCAGGTATAGCTTTGGTTAATTTTTTAGTTACTGCCATTTTTATTCTCCGTTATTATTGTTTTTTTGTTTTAATTGCTCGACTTCTGCCGAGAGTTCTTGGATTGCTTTAATGAGTGGATGTATAAACATTTCTTGAGAAAGTTCTTGTGAACCATCTTCTGAATCTTCAGACCAACCACCAAAAGTATCTACACCTGCCTTATCTAAGGCTGCTTTAACGTCTTGGGCAATCATTCCATGAATAGTTTTTCCAGTTGTCATTTTGTTTTCTTCGCCATGGTCTCTAAAATGTTCTGGAAATTCGTTATTAGGTT
>Ga0208790_1000506_pt1 | contig 18964 bp, 20 predicted proteins | sample 10_taG_FD_184083 | JGI IMG/M metagenome (GOLD analysis project Ga0208790, IMG submission 184083) | Marine viral communities from the Subarctic Pacific Ocean - 10_ETSP_OMZ_AT15264 metaG (SPAdes) (version 2) | ecosystem: Environmental > Aquatic > Marine > Oceanic | place: Pacific Ocean | collected... | reverse complement strand
ACGAGCCGTAACGGCATCATAGCCCGTGCGAAGTTCCAGGCCGCACCGTTCGAACGCCTCTTCGATGATTTCGGCTACATCTAAGTTGAAATTAGCTGACCCTGAGATAGCCATTGTTATTCCTCATCGGGAGAAGTAAGTGCGCCCGTAACTGCTTGGCCTAGATCGGTTATCGTATCTGCTATAGCGCCCCTTCCGCTGTCGGCAAGGCCCATGGCTTGCATCATACCACGGCCCTCGATTGCGCCAGCACCCGTACCTAAGACTGATCCAAAGGGGCCTATCAAACCTGCGGCGGCAAACATGGCGTTAGCTAACGATGGGTTTTGCTGGGCTGCTATCTGGCTAGCCGTTATCGCCCCCGGCGTATTGCCTGACGGGTCGGTAATCGCATACCCGATATTCGAGCCAGGGAGGCCAAGTGCGTTGAGCGAGATAACGTCGTTCATCGTTGCGGTGCCCTCCTCTGAGTTGGTCCCAAGACCAACGCCAGGAGATAGCGAGCCTTGGCCCATCATGCTTATGTTGGCGGCTGCGTTCTCTACGGCTGCTTGGTCAATAGCAGCGACGTTTCCTGGGTCGTTTGCCGCTATGCTCATCTCAGCCAGGGAAATTGCCGCATTCACAGCCTGTTGACCCGGATCAACAGAGGCGTGTGCTGGCTCCTCTTCAGTTTCGCCCATCGCTTGACTTTCGGCATCTGAACCTTGTGGTTCTGTCGATACACCATCTACATCAGCGCCGCCACCACTCTGAAAATACTGCACGGGACCGCCCGCGTTCAGGTATTCAGAGGCCAGGATGGGTCCGCCGTTGGCTGCTTGCCGTTCTCCTGATGGGCCAGGAAGAAACGGACTAAATCGATCCGGCTGAATCGGAGGAAATGAGTAAGGAGGGCCCTGAAATCGCTCCGGAAGGCTCATGTCGTAATCAAGTTCTGTTGGACCCTCACGAAGGAAATTCTCGTCATACGGCCACGGAGCGATACCCGGGTCTGGGCCTACATCAGGCACCGCGCCTTCAGGGAGTTGGTTCTCCCCCTCCCAATAGTTAGGAGGATAATAGTTTTCTTCAGAAGCGTCAGGAGAAGAAAAGCCTCTCAAAGAAGGAAAACGATCAGAAAAACTTTGGTCAGCGTTCTTTTGAGCCTCCCGTATCGCAACCAATTCTGGGAGGCTTTTACCTTTCACTAGTTCATAAAACTGTGATGGGGACATGCCCCCCCTCTCAACAAAAATCTCGTTAAGCTCGGTTATGATTTCGGATTCAAGAGCTTTCTCTGCTTCTCCACCACCTTGATATCCCGGCAAGTAATCAGAGCCTAAAACGGGCCCACCCCCGGCAAACGTTGTATCAGGAATAGTTGTTTGACTAATGTCTGGAATAGAGGGAAACAGCGTATTGAACACCGACGCCGAACCAAGATCGGATGTAATATTGGGCACAATAGGGGAAGTGCTTCCCGTTGCGGGAAGAGCCGAAGAAGCCAAAAGATTAGCCGCGCCAAGGTTGGGGGATAACGGATTGCCAACTGGCCCTGACGGCCCCACAGGACCCGCCGGTCCTAGAACCGGAACAAATGTCGGTTGTCCAATTGTCCCCGAAAACGCTCCTGGGGTAAAACCTAGACCTGGGCCTAAATCAGAAGGCCCTTGCGGAGAAGCCGGTACAGTCGATGTCGGAGAAGAAACAGTAACAGGAGTGACAGGAACTGGCGGGGGAGCCTCCGCAGCCTCCGCAGCCGCCGCAGCCGCCGCCTGCTGCCGTAATGCATCTGCAATTTGCCCCGGAAGAAATCGTCCTGCCGGAAGATTGGGTTGAGGTCCTGTTCCTACTTGAAACGTGTTACCGGAACTGGAGGCGTCTTCGGGCGAATCTGGAAGCGAATACCTTTGGTCTCCTGTTTGTATGATACCTAATCTTGGGTCGTTTCCATAGAAATTACCTTTGTAAGTACCGGCAGGGAGATCTGGAAAAGGACCCGAACCAACCTCGTAAGTACCGTCGTTAGGCGTCTGACCGAGAAAAGTATATGTAGGCATCAACCCACTCCAAATACGAGCCTATAGAAGGGCTTAATACTCTTTTATCATTCGGAGTACTACGTTGTAAGTATCCGTCCCTCCGGCCCCAGTGGTTGTAAAAAGAACATCTCCTGTAGGAGACGTCCCAAGAGAACTGGTAAGGCCCCCAATATTAGTGTAGTCAAGATGCCCAGAGCCATCCTGTGCTAATTGCATCAAAGCAATATCGGTACTTGCGTCGGATTCAATTATGACGGTCATCCCAACACAGGTCCACCAGACCTCGACAATACGAACACCAGTACAAGTCGTACCATCACTATTTGTCGCCAAAGCCGAAACGTCTACTTTTGTAACAGCGTCTTCATTACCCGTATCGACATGTTGATAGGTAAAACTCATTACGGCTTGACGGTCGCCATCTACGAGAGTGGTTGACGTTACAATATCTGCCATTTAAAGCCCCTTCAAAAAGATGGGGGTTTCCCCCCATCTAATTATTCATAGATAAGCCGACTAATGGCCTGCCAGTGCGCCTTCAAAGCCTTAGCTGATCCAGCGCCTGTTTCCACACCAATGTATGGTATCAGATCTACCTCGGTCAAAGCGGCTGTTTTGCCCGTTCCTGTAGTTACCGCAGTTCCGCCCGTGCTGCCGGAAGTAGAAGTAACGTTGTACTGAATACCGTTGACGTAAATAGCAGCTTTTCTGTTGCTATCGATTGCGATCTTCAGGTGGTACTGGGTATCCGCTGCCACAGTAATGGGCAATGCACTAATGTAATCAGTGTTTGCAATGCTGTGAACAAAATGCAGCAAGGTGAAATCCGTGAAGGCTTCACTATTAGTGGCATCCGTCTGGAACTTGAAGTATGCCTGATTTGCATCCGTAGCAACCAACTGATCATTGGTTAGCTTCAAACCAGCCCACAATTTGATGTCAGCAATAGACGCTGCCGTAGTGACAACACATTCCCAAATAGTCTGGTTTTCCGTGCCCCAAGGAACAGCGGTCCAGGCAGTTTGGTTGGTGTCAAGATGCGGAGCTATAATGGCCTGATCTTCATCAGTTCCCGCTGTAGTAATTATGATACCTGCCCGTGTGGTATCGAACGTACACAAGGCAGTTGTCATGCTGGTGCCAAGAACTTCGAAGTCCTTGTTGGCAACTTTTTCAGCAAGACGAATAGCCGTGTTTGCAGCAGCCGTGGCGTCTGCATCAGAGAAGGCCGTATTCAGTACTGCGTTAAGCGCAGGACGCTTCTTGAAGTACTCCTCAAGGTAATAACGCCTTACGTCTTTAGCAGCAGAAGAATGTACGGACGAATCCGTTACAATGCCCGTGCTCGAATTTTTATTCGCAATGGCAAATCCGTTTTCTGAGCGGACTGGGCCGGAAAAGGTTGTGTTAGCCATGTGGCCACCTCCTTACAAAGGTTTTGCCCTAGAGTCTTAGTAAGCGTTTGCTGGGCCAATCGCTAGGGCTATTAATCCCAGAAACCTAACTATACGCAAAAAGAAGGGACGGCACAAGTGCCGCCCCCTCAAATAGCAGTGAGAGCTTAGGCCCCCGCTGTACCAAATACGCAACGCCAGTCAGAAACACCGAAAGAGTAACGCTCACGGGCTTTATAACGCATATTGCCCGTATCGAAATCTCCTTCCATCGCAGTACGAAGAGGTGTCCGCTGGAACAGCTTAAAGCCGTTTGGCGCATCTGTTTTAATGAAATAGGCATCCGTATCGGTGAGGAAGTGGTTAACCACAGCCCCATCCGGCAACATGCCCATCGACTTCAACGCATTGACATCGTTGTCCGCAGTACCTGAACGCAAGTTGCTGTTGAGCACACGCTCGGCAGTGAACTGAAGCTCTTTTGGGATCATCAGTTTCATACCACGAATAGCAACTTTGAGCCCACGCTCGTCGGTCAAGCCAGCAATGTCAATCAACATCTGCTCCAGCGAGGTCTCGTTGAGATCCGCCGCAGTAGAAAGTTGGTTGCGCTGGTTGCCGCTGATAGCGGGATGTGCAGAACTACACAACGCAGCCCCATCACCAATAGGAAAGCTGGTCGAGAAAGCATTGTTGAGAATGCTAGCCGCCTTAACCTGTTTGGTTTGAGACATGGACCGTGCCAAAGCACGGGTATACCGTGCCGCAAGACGATCATAGAGATTGTCCTCGACAGCCTCTTCCGTAATGGAGAAGGCTAGGGCAATCGTCTCATGGGTGTAACGCGCCGTGTAAGCCTCTTGTGCATCATCAAATGTGATGGCTGCACCCTCGGCCTTGACCGGAGCGGAAGAAAAGCCCGCAAGCATGACCTCTTCCTCGAAAGCGCGATCCGAAGACTCTTCTGCGAAGATCTCTGAATGCTCTCTCTCGTACCGATCATATTCAAGCCCAAACAACGCATTGAGGCCGGGTTCAAGCTCTTTCGCAAGTTGTGCGCGAGTAATAGCCATTTTCTATACCCTCCTCAAATACCGGTGGAATCCGCAGTGGTTTGCGAAGCAAACCCACGGGTCCCAGCGTTATAGTGAGCGTTTAACCGAACATACAAATGGGCACCGGCTGATCCCCAATCGTTGTTGGAGGCATCATCGGCAAGACCAACAATACGAAGCGGCAGGGTTGCCGTTGTCGCAATTGTCGAAACGCCAAGTTCCGAATTAGACCTACCAGTCGTGGTAGAGCCGGTACGGGCAGATGTCCCCAGTGACGCATTAGCAAAAACACCAGTTAATGCAGTCGCTCGGTCGGTTAAGGTGGCATCCGCAGCAACTACGAAGAGTTGATTCGGATTGTCTGCTACGAGAGCCTTGACAGGGAAACTAGTGTCAACACTCACGCTTCCAGACCCAGGCCAGAAGTTTTTGTAGATGGTCTTATTAAGAGTAGAATCAACGTACTCTATTCCCATAAGAACGCCTAACGCCTGCGTGGTACCACCATCGGTGGCCCCCGCTTGATCAATTACGCCCGCTGCGAGCGGAACGCAAATGCTGTACTGAAAGATAGCGTTAGTATTATCACTGGCAATTTCGTATTTGGTCAAACCCGTCGAGTTTGGACCACTACCAGCCATTCCAATAGGACGAAGACCAAAAGCTGTTTCGGCATTTGCCATTTTCAGTCTCTTTCCTCAGTTACAGTAGCCAATCACTGTTTTTGTGGGCCACCGAAGGTTACACGAGATTGACGATCAGGTTTACTGATCGTCATGGATGAATGTGAGTTCTCGCGCATCATGTCGTGATCAACAGCCTCCATCAGATCAGTGCTTTTCTGTCTGAAATACTGTGTGCGCTCCTCTACGGTTTCAAGAGGGATACGAGCGAGAACAAGACCGCCTACACCAAAAACACCTTCGAACCGTCCCGAATCGATAATGGGGGCTTCAAAATCAGGGTACTCATCGGCTCTTACCAATTCGTAGCCTTCGCGAAGACGGGCCGAAATATTCTGCCTATCCTCAAAGCCTCGTACTTCTGCACGAAGCCAACGATGTTGAAAGCCCTCCGGAGCAGGGGGTGCTTCTAATCTTGACGGGGGAGACCACGGCTTACGCTTAGACGTGTTTTCCCTGGTAGTCTTAGCGCGAGAAGTACGTTTAATGGCTTCAAACTCAGTTTCTTTGGTCATTAAATCTACTCCTTCACGTATTTCGCGTATTCTTCAAGTGGCACACCCAGTTTTTTCGCTATTGCGACTTGGCTCGGGGTGAGACGAACCTTTTTAGAGCGTCCAGGCGAACCTGCACGAGAAACAGATGCAACGGTCTGAGCGGGTCTTTTTGTAGCCCCGTTCAGCTTCTGCGGAAATTCACCCCGCATACGTTTATCAAGTTCATTATAGTACTCATCGCTAGTCGGGTCAAACTCTTCATTTTCAACTAGTTTTTTATGTAGACCAAAAGCGGCAAATGTCATGGCCTCGTCTTTTCCAAACCATTCATTTCTCGCGGCCCACGCCTCTGCCTTTGGATCTGTTGCAGAAGGCGGCGTAGCCTGGGCCTGGGCCTGAGTCTGGGCCTGAGCCTGGGCTTGCTGTTCCGCTAAGTGTTGCTGCTGTTGTTGGTATTGGTTCTGTTGAACTTTAGCTTGGTTAAGCCTTTCCTGGGCTACCGCAAGTTCTGTTAATTTTCTTTGAGTGGTGACAACTGCATCAGTATCGCCAAGCTCCATCGCGGTGCGAAGGGCGTTCTCGGCGCTCTCTTGTTCGCTAGAAATGCGCCCACCATATTCGGATAAGTACCCCTCATCCAAGGTTTTCATGCGGGTTTTTAGCGCCTCAGACTCCGCATGAACATTTTGAGCATATTCGATTGCCGTCTGTTCCCGGCGCTCGGACTCTCTCATGCGTTTCGTAAGCTTGTCGATTCGCTTCTGAACAGAGGTCTGATATTCCTCTTGCTCTTCCGATACAGATGTTTCTGGCGCAACTGCTTCCTGCCCCTGGCCAGCATCTACCCCTGTGTCTTCGCCTATCTCAACTTCTGTGACAACTTCATCATCACCGATTTCGATGGTTTTTTCTTCTTGTACTTGCTGTTCTTCCATAACACACCTCTAAAGACTCAAAATATCATCAGGATTATCAATAGAGGCCAAAATCTCGTCGTCGTTTAAGATCCTGACTTCCCCGCCTTCAATTCGAAAACGGGATCCCGCATAACGGGCAAAAATCACCCAATCACCCTCCTCGCACCAAGGGCCTCCAGGAAACTTCTCTTTGTCTTTATATGCTAGCGGACCGGCTTTGAAGACATATCCAACAACCGTTTGGATTTGTGCATCATCGCGAATAGCTTCGGGAATTATAATTCCACCCTCGCTTTTGCCCTTACCGCGATAAGGAAGAACAAGAAGCCGCCACCCTGTAGGGGAGGGCATTCGTTCAACTATAGTTTTATCGATAAGCTTAGGGTCTAACACCCGTTCCTCTGGAGAAACGTAAGCAGTGTGGAGAAAATCTTCAACACCTTCGCTTACTTCTTCCAGATCTATTTCAGCCGTCTCAGAATCAGTCATTTATGTGCTCCTGTTTTTCTAGCAGGCCCAAGAGTTCCTGTTGCACTAAATTAAGAGCGGTAAGCTCACCCATCAGGCTAGCGTACTGCCCCATGTCTTGTATGCCGTTGTGTTCTAATACATCTAAAATATGCTCTCGCCTATCTTTGATGGTTTTCTGAACAAAAACAACAATATCCATACGAATCGCTTTTCATAAAACATTCCGCGTTATGTCGCAGAATATTCCATGTTAAGCATGGAGTCAACTAATACGAAAGCGGCCACCGCGTTCAGCGGCACCCATGCCACGCTTTTTCCCAACGGTCGTTTTCCCAGTACCAATAGAAGGCCCTGCACGGCCCACGATTTTCCTGTACGGAACTCTGCCCTGACCCTTGATATCAGCGTAATTAACCGCTTTTGGTGCGTCCCCTGCGGGAGCACCCCAATATTTTACTTCAGCCATATCAACCTCGTTATTGCGTGTTTCGCATCTTCTCTCGTTCCGCAGCCGCCTGGATGCGGGCAAACGTCTGCTTCTCTTGACTCTGTATACGGTCCTGGAACTCTTCGCCCTTACGAACTTCCTTCTGCTGATCAAGCTGCAATTCGGCTTGATCCAAAGCCAGTTCGCCTTGGTCCCTGGTTTGCTTCATTTGCAACTCTTGTTGCTTCAATTGCACCAATGGATCGGGTTGCTGCTCTTGCCCTATATTAGCGACTTGAGAGCTTAATTCCTTCACCTTCTGCATACCTTGAGCAACAAACTGGGCTTTTAGGCCCTCTATTTGGACTGTTGGGTCCCCTTGCATCTGCTGCCCTTGCATCTGCTGCATTATCATGCCCTTGGCTTGTTCCCCGGCCTGGATTTTCACATGCTCCATAACATGTTTTTGTAGTTCCATGGCCATTTGTGGCATCGAAGCCACAATTGGTGACGAACCAAAAATAAGATGCGCCATAATGTGCGCCTCGTGATGCTGCCCCTCAAAAGCATGTAGCGGGGCAGATTCGAGAGCCTTGATGTTTTCTTCCGCTGGGTCTTCTGGTACTGGATCCCCTGCCGGAGGTTGATGAAGCATCTTATCAATATCACGAACGCCTAACGCTTCGTACATGCGGCGATATACTTCATACATGTTGTGCATTTGCGGTGCCTGGGCCGCTAACTGCATTTCTGTCTGTGCAAGAGCAATACGCTGCGCCTGGGAAAAGACATTCGGGTTAGATACCGGTACAACATCCACGCGGTCATCAAAATCTGACGCCATGATGCTCTGGTCGGCATTTTCTACCGAATAAGGATACTGTGCGGGCAAATAATTCGCCATAATGCTTGCCAGCATTTTGAACTCTTGCCGCATTGCATAGTGCATACGCTTATGCACTGCACTCATTACCCGTGTGCCCTGTTCCAGCATCGCAATAGTCGTGCCGACAGCAGCCTGTTGATTGCCGTCCCCAACCTTCAAATCTGTAATAGTGGCAAACCGCTGCCCCGCACTAACAACAAAACCCAAAAGTTGGAACAGAGTTTGGTCCGGGCCCTTGAAAGGTAGCGGCATGAGGCTATCTCTAATGGCCCCACCAGGAGCATCTACGTCTCTAAACTCCCCAGGTTGTAGGGGATCATCATCATCCCTTATCCGCAGCCCCCTTGCTTTAAAGCCTGCGGGTAGGTTTGAGAGCGTACCGGCATCAATAAGTTGCCTTAAAGCTGCCGTTGCCGTCCTGGAGAGCCCTCCAATAGTGTGAATAAGCCCTAAACCGTAAAACCCGAAGCCTGGGAGGAATTTATAGTGGACAAAATACTGAATCTTGCGCTTTTTTTCGTCATCTTCGTCATAATTGCGCCTAATTGCCAGAATTTCGCCATTATCTTGACTTATTGTCACCACATACGGAACTTTAATGCCCGTTTCTTCGCCCTCGTCGTCTACCTCCTCGTACCCTTTTAGGTCTAAATCGACATGACATTCCAATAATGAGCAGTCATAGTCGATATTTGACGGTGTAAGGCCGTCAATATTGCTCATTTCTTTCGTTATGTCGTCTTCTTCCGTTTGTGACGGTAAAACGGGAACATCCAGGTAAAAGCCCGATATTTGCTTCTTTCGTAGCTCATTTGCGGGCATACGGATGACTTGGGTGATATTGGGGCAACTTTCGAGGTCATTTGCCTCATAAGGGACGATAAGATGCTCCGCAGGAACAAATTTGCTTACTGCACGGTCGATGCTCTCGTCGTAGTAGACTTTTTTGAAGGTGCTGCCCGCCAAAGGTAGATAAAACAGCATCTGATCAAACTCTGGCGTATATTCATCCATTACATTTGTAATGTAATAGTTCATAAACTCCTTAACGCGAGAGGCTTGTTCCTCTTTTTCCCGTGTCAAAGAACCAAGAACCACGGTTCTTACCGGTCCCGAAGGGGGCAAAAGCTCATTGAACGCCTGCGCCTGAAATTGTGTGGCTGCTTCGGCCAAAAGGGGGTGCGTTACCCCCGTCGCCCCCCGAAAGGGTTCTGTCCTTTCCTCATATTTAAGGCCCAGAAGGCTTAACCCATTAGAATAGGTCTCCTCCCAGTCGCTACGCGAAGCACGATTGGCCTCAAACTCCGACATAAGCTCATTAGACAAGCGGCCAAGTTCACTATCGTCAAGATAGTCCGCGAGATTGGCGTTAAAGTCGCCCTCATCCTCACGCGACTCGTGAGGATCAAAATCGACCGTAGCCCCGCCGTCCTCAGAGAGTTCTATTTCTATCTCCTCTGGAACATCGTCCAGAACAGTAGAAAAAGCGCCAGGGACGGCAAGCTCTACGTCCTCTTCTATCTCAACAAGGTTTGGGTCGTCGCTTTGCCGTTCCACTAACGAAACCGGAAAGGGCTCTCTAGCCATTATTTATCCCACCTTCAAAAGGAGCTACCGCGTTCCTTGACAACAACCGCTACGACAGCCGCCGCTACGCCCACCGCGCCAACCCAAGGTTGACCTAGAAACATGGCCGCGCCAACCAAAATAACCGCACATGCCGCCCAGGAGGAGGGCTCCTTGACACGGTCTACCGCCCATTCACTGACTGTTAACAACATAGTCCTCTCCTTCATTGTTACTGCGAAACGTGGGAGTACCTTCGCCTACCCATGCTCCATACGTGTTAAAATTAAGCCACTCTTGAGCCTCTATATGATCACAGTTTAACCATGACATTACAGCGGCAACGCATTTGTCCTCATCATAAACAGCAACGCATACCTTTTCCTGTCTGCTCCAATGATCTTTTGGCTCATCCGTAATATCCACTAAAGCCTCATCATAAATATCCCTGGGCTCCAACAAAAGAGCTTTAGGGTTCTGTCGAACCAATTGTTTCAGCAGTTTTTTTACCAATAAAACCTCCAACCGTCTTCTTCTTCTACACGATAAGTCGGCAAAAGACCATTCCCCTTCTTCTCCGGCCTCTCCGTTATCTCCGTTATCTCCAGCTTCCCCGACTTCTCATGCTTACACTCGCATTGTTCCGGGGTGCAGTCCTTACACTCGCATTCGTCGCCGCACATCTGGCACAGGCACTTCTTACAGGCCATTGTGGAACCTACTTCCGCTTAGATTTCTTGGGCTTTTTCTTCTTCTTCTTTTCCAGGTCTTTACGATACTTCGCTTTTCCCGGCTTAGTATAAGAATATTTCTTGCCATCAAGCTTTGGCATGTTCACTACCCTTCGTCAAAAAACTACGCTACCACACTTCGGTTCATGTTCCTAGCCACGCCGCATAAACCAGCTACACCCGGATTGGTGCCTGGGCTAAGGGCCGTGGGCCGTGGTTCCTTGCCCATGGAACGCGGCTTACCAAACATAGCCCGCGCTTCAGGGGCCATGGACGCGAGACCACCGCCCGCGAATTTAAACCCGCCACGGATCCCGAGACTGCCACCAACGGGACCACTCGCAGGCTTGTAACCTTCTAAGAATACGTCAACAGTTCCGTCTTCCCCTTTATAAGCCCTAAAAATCACGCCGCCCCTATACGTTTTTTGTGACGGACGTCCCTCTCCTCTTTGCGTAGTCTGACCGGCATGAACCCGAACATCTTCAGTGCTAGCAACAACACCAAGATCCACAAGCTCAGTAGGAATTTTTTCCGCGATTTCCGGTCCGGATATTTTTTCGTCCCTCTCAGAAATGCCCGCATTCAGTGAAACCCAAAAGGGCCCAAAGTTTGCAACAGGAAAATTGTCCACCCGGATGCCGCGCTCTTCCGCTTTAAGGTTGACCCCCCCAGAGGGAGTGCTCCCGACAGAATGCCTGGGAACCACGGTCCGCGAACCAGTGATCAAAGCCCCGTTGTCGATTGGATAGCTGATGTTGGTTTCTTCAATAGAAGGACCCCGTTCAGGAAGACGGGGATCAAGAGGTGATTTTCTGGAACCGATCCGAAGTTTCCCAAGGCTTTCTAGGGGTTCTGGAAGAGTGATAACTGTGGGATCGATTCTCGGCCCCGAGTCTTCGTTAACTTTTAACATCTCCCTTCGAAGATACTCTTGTACGTCGCCTTCCCCGCCGCCCTGCATGTGCAAAGCCTCGCTGGCGTAGACGGGTCCGCCGTGGGCCTTGTCTAATTTGGCGCTACCTCTTTTAGCGGGATCAAACCCAGCAAACCGGGAGCGGATGTTCTTGGGGTCCAGAATTGCGATTTCCTCAACCTTGCCATCCAATTCCAGTTCAACGTTGTCAAAACCAATGTCGCGCAAGCGACGCGCTTCCTCCGTTTTTACTATCCAAGGAAATTCACTGTTCAGCTTGAAACGGTCGATCATTTCTTTGCGGTTATATTGGTCAATATATAACGTCTCTTGTCGCCTGATCCGCACAGGTATCTCCCGCGCACCTTCACTTGTAAACACGACGTTATGCGACGACTGCTGACGCGATGGATCTGGCCGCACGAATACCGCGCCCTGGTCATCGACGCCGCTTGGACCGCCAGGAATGAATCTATCGAAGTCTTTGTCGGTCAGGTGATAAAACTCCTGGTCGTCAAACCCCAACTCTTTTGCCCGCGCCATGCGAGACGCTTCGTCCATAGGCAATTCGGGAGCTTGATCCGTGGACCGTAACAAATCCGCTTGCACTGAAGAGGGCCACAACGGTTTACTCACTTCGTTGAGCAACTCCTCCCTTTGGCGAAGAGCCAAGGACCGTGGTCCAGAGGTCATGTCCTTGGCTTGTTTGGCTAACGCAGGAAGGCCCTCGCCTTGCGGCTCCGACCCAGACATCCCAAAAAGATCCTTGAAATATTCAATCCCAGGTTTGTCCATGCCCACCATCTCATGCGCTGGGCTCTCCAGAAAATCCTTGATCTCAGCCTTCTGCTCAGGAGACAAAAGATGCCCATAACCAAGCTGTGCAGCCTGAATAAGAGGGAAAAGACGCCGCCGCATAAGACTTCCAATGCCACGAAACCTCTGACCCTTGCCCTTGGGCCGTGGTTCGTCAGGCAGGGACAAAGCCGCCGCCTTGGCAATAAGCGCGGGTAAATTAGAAGGGTCCTTGGGCCGCGATCCAGGGGCCTCGGCCAACGGCTTAAAATCTAGAAGCCCTTTGCCATAGTTGTCTTTCAACCACTGATCCAGATCACGAGTATCTTTAGGGGTCAGTGTTTCTCTCTCTAATATTATCCGAATTTGCTCTTCCAAGCTAGAACTCTTAATAGGGAGCCCCATAGGGCCAACAGCTTCCTGCGTGAGAAGAGTGGGTGTAGTATACGGTTGATCAAAAGGATCTTTTGGCGGCGGGTAAGAATAATTAGATGAGGACAAAAATGGATGCGGATCTAGCCGCCCTTTTAAATCCTTGATCCTATCGGACATCCGTTGGGCTCTTTTTCCTGAAAGCGGATCTTTATCCGAAAGACTTTGTATGCCCTTTTCCAGAGCGCGGGTAACGTCCCTCTTTACTGGCTTTCCAAGAAGCTCCGACAACTGCTGCTTTTCCAGAGCAAGCCTGCGCTTAATCGTACTCTGTGATGCCTCGGAATCCGGTACGCCCTCCCGCTTGCCCCCAGGCACGGAGGTTAGATCAGGAGGTTCGGGAGGGCCCCCTTTCGCCATGTGCAAAAGTTCGCTGGCGTAGACGGGTCCGCCGTGGGCCTTGTCCGTGGCGTCTTTGGCTAACGAGGCAACGCCCTGGCCCGTGGACCGTGATCCAATGTTCTGGCGCAGCCACTCCCCAAGCTCCCCCTTCTGGCTCCCAATTCCACTCCCAGGCTTGAACGTCGGGAACTCACGGCCCGTGGCCTCCTCAATCAATTGCCGGTAATTCTTATGCGCCGCAACAAAAACATCCTCCGGATCGTAGCGGCTAAACACGTCCGCAATGTTTTGCGTTATCTCCTTTTTGCCAAGCAAGTCTTGTTTGCGTTGGCTCGTCATTTCCTGGTCATAATTCTCAATAAGCTTGTTTGCTGGGATCAGACCATGCTCTGCGGACAATATATGAAGATCAACGCCCGCATCTTCCATGCCCTTGGGGACGTTCTCCGCACCGCCAAAATGCTTGTTTAAAGCCTGCCATAATTGGCCCTTGTACAACTTGGAAGCTTCAACGGCACAGGTTACCGGATTTTTAGCCCCGCTACACGATACTACCAAAAGTTTTTTCTTGCCGGGGCCCTTTCCAGAAGGACCGAACATATCTTTGGCTTTGCCTGCCTGTGTGGCGAGACCTTGGTTTCTACTCTGCTGCTCTATAGGCAAGTTTTCTTGTACGTTCTCTCCCGTAACATACCGTGTCAACGTGCCAACACCGCGTCTTACTAGAGGCGCTACCTCCTCCACGGCCTTTTTTACTACCTTACCTGAGCCGCCGCCAATCAGATTTAAGGACTGTTGTATGTACTCTGCCTCTTTTTGATCAAAACCAGTAAGGCCGGAGCCTCCTTTAGGACGGCCCTCTATTCTAGATTGTAGATCAGCCTCCTGTATTGCCGCGTCTCTTTGAGCAAGGTTCCTTTGTGCCCGAAACTCCTCAATCATCTCCTTGTTGCGTTGTCCCTGGGCTATTTGCTCGTCGGTAGGAATACCCATATAGAGTTCCTGCTCATATAGATCGGGGGGACCACCCTTTGCCATGTGCAAAGCCTCGCTGGCATATATAGGACCGCCGTGGGCTCTGCTGGTTTTCCCTACACCTACCACTATCTGTTCAGGAATTTCCAAACGCTCAAGAAATCTTTTCGCTTCCGCCGTATATGGAATGGTCTTCTGACCAAGATGGCGGCTTTCTGTAGGAGGGGTTTCCAACCTTTGCTGCGGCGTAAGATCCATACGCGCCTGCACAATTCCAGCCTCCACCTCTCCGGCATGTTTTGCATAGATCCATGTGGCAAGAGTATCCATCTCTTGCTTATAGGCGTCCTTGAAACTGCTAGAGGTTGCCCCCGACCTCGTTAAAATATTTTCGATTTTTTCCGCATCTTCTCGTAGTGTCTGTATTTTTTCCCTGTCCTCCAGGGTCCTCTTGGGATCCTTCACAATCGGAAGACGTTCTTCCATATGTTGAGCGGTTGCCAAATGCTCTTTAGCAAGTTGCCTTAGTTCTACCTTGGCATCCTTAAACCATTTTTGTACCTCTTGTAACTCGTAGGGCAAAGGAGTTCCCGACGCTTTCTTTTTATTGCCGTCCTTAAAAAGCTCTCGCATTTTTCTTGGACCGGACCCTTTCGCAAAGCCCTCTTGATATTGAATAAAATGCTGCAATTCATGCAGAATTACACTTTTAATGTCTTCGGGGGCTGCGGTTACCTTTATCCTTGCTGGAGCCTTTTGAAAAGCAGGTCTATGACTTCCCGTGGGAACCTTTCTGCCTCTTTCAATAGTGACATCCAGGTGAATGCCTTTAAGTGCAGGATACGCTTTCTCTAGATCAGGAAAGCTGAGGATATCGTCCCAACGTAAAGGGGACTTTGTCGTAGGGTTGCTATATCGATAACGTCCATCCGAATTATCCTCAAGTCCAACACCATACTTTTCACTCTTAAACTTCAAGTTCTCAGCAGTAGGGATCTCCAACCGCCAAAGATTATCCCCAGGGTTTTTGTGCCAGCCATAGTTGGTTCTCAGGTTCTCATTTAAATACTTATTCTTACTAGCAGCAACAGTAGGCCAGAAGGGGTCTGCATTTGAATCAGCCTTCTTCTCCATTATCTTGGCTTTTTCGAGGTTCTCAGACACGTCCTTACCAAGATTTTTCGCCCCATGTGGGCCAATAAACATGCCCAGGGACCGGACTTGCTTGGCACCGACGCCGAGGGCAGCTAGCCCGCCACCGAGGCCCGCGACCGAAAGGGCGGCTTCCGCTGAGGTTTTCGGCGTGGGGTTGGTTACCGCTTCCTTGATGATGCTACCAAGGCCCTTGCCCATTCCCACCACAGCCTTAGCAGGAAGTGCCGTGGTGTCCAAAACGGCCTGCGTCGTGTCGGGATTTTCCCAGGGCTTGGGAATAGCGTCCCACAGCTTTCCGCCTTCGTCCACAAGATATGAACCGAGGCGCTGGTCCTGGACGGCAGCAATAAGAGGCGCTCTGTTTGTTTGCAGGTCTTTCCAAAACGTGCCCAAGCCGGAGGGGCCATACGCGGCGACCTGCCGTCTCTGATCGGCAGTCATGCCGCCAGCAGGATCTGTGTCGTCAACCATAATACGCCTCAAACTTCACGGGCCGTGGCTCGTCGTCCTGGTAATCCGTCGGAAGCTGGACAAAATTGCCCTGCCGGTAGCGCATTAAAGCTTGTGTAGTGCTGTCCACCAAATCGTCATACTCCCCGTTGGGAAAAGCTGCACATTCTTCGATGACCTCTTCTGCCCACCGTTCATCAGGAGCCCAGATTGCACCAGATTCAAATAATGGCGAAATAGAGTGGACCCGCGATAACTTATCATTACCGCGACTAGGCGTAAAGTTCACCACAGGAATGCCGACATTTCGTAACTCGTGGGTCAAAGGAAGCCCCGACGCTTTCGCTTCGATGATGACCGTCTCAGGGTCCCAAAACTTATATTGCTCCAACGCGATTGCCTTCAATTCAGGAAACTCCCAGCGGCCCTTTTTGGCGTCCAGCAATATCAAATTAGGCGGACCCCCCACCTCGTCAGGATAAAACACCCCCCACGTCGTTATCGCACTGAAGTCCGCCGTCTCCCGCTTACTATACGCCGTGTCGTAGCTCTGAATGACGTATTGAAGGTCAGGAACACTATCCTTGTCCCAAAGCCGCCACCACTCCCGCTTGAGGATCGATATCTCGTCGCCAACAGGGTTCTGCTGGTACTGGGCATTCCACTTATATGGCGGTACAGAGTACTTGACGCTATTAAGTTCCTCTATCGACCAAAACTCAGGCCAACAAGCTTGCCCGGACGGCAAAACCGCAGGAAGCTCTACTACCTCCCATTGGTCCGCTTTCGGGTCCTTCATCTGAGCGCGTACCAGTTGTCCCGTCATGTCCTTCTCCGACCAACGGGTCTGGACCAAAACAATTGCCGCTCCAGGCTGAAGCCGCTGACGAGGACCGCCAGTGTACCAGTCCCAGGCGTCGTCAAAGCCCGTATTGGACATGGCCGTCTGCTCCGAATGCGGATCGTCTATGACCAGTAAGTCCGCGCCACGGCCAGCTAAGTTCGAACCAACGCCCACGGCGTAGTACATGCCGCCTTGCCGCGTGTCCCACCGCCCAGCGGCTTTACTGTCTACCGACAATTGCGTGTCTGAGAATATCTCCCTGTAGTCCTCCTCCTCCAGAAGGTTCTTCACCTTCCGGCCAAAGTTTACCGCAAGCTCCGTGGTGTGCGTCGCCTGGATGATCTTCAGTTTTGGGTTAAGCCCTATCATCCATGCGGGAAACAAAAAGCTGGCGAACTCAGACTTCGTGTGCCGTGGGGCCATGTTGATGATCAAACGCTTCAACTCGCCCTTGGCTACGCGCTCGAACTTCTCCGCAATGATCCCATGATGGTTGCCAAAGATGAAATCCGGCCACATTGCTCTAACGAAAGCCAAAAAGTTGTCCCGGCACTTGTCCACCTTCTCCAATTGCGCCAAGCGCAGTTGAAGCTTCAGCTTCTTATCAAAAAGCTCTGGGGGCCCCTGGAAGCTAGTACTCATTCTCAACGACCTCGGTTATACGGGTCCAATCCAACGGATCCTCAAATTCGGCCACAGGCTTTGCTCCCTTTACGCCGTCCATGGACAACGGTATCACAGCTTCGGGGGGATATAAAAAAAGTCGCGGTGTGCCCTCTTTTAGTTCCTGCCGAACAAAAAGCCACACGCTGGCATGTTCGTGTCTGCGAAAGAAGCCAACCTGATGTGGGGAAAGTCGTACCGAATTGTCTTTTGTGTACTTTAGTTCTATCAGATGAAAACGTCCCTTGGCATCACAAACTAGAATGTCCGGAACCCCCGGAAGTGCCCAACTCTCCAGCCTCGTCATCGTCCAGTTCGCTTCGCTCTTCGCAATCCCCGTCTTCATCTTCCTCCAGAACCCCCCCTCGCTCTTCGTGTACGCCTCCGCTGGCATCGTTCTCGGGCTGTTCTTCGGCCTCTTCGGGCGTGACGTCAATAATGCCATCGTTAAAACCCTCTTCTATCTTCTTCAGTTCCGCCAAAACTTCTTCTTTGCTCATGGAGTCTATGCTGCCGTACCGAACCTCCGAACGGGAAACGTAAATGTCCCCCTGGGCCAAGCCGCGAGCTTTCTCTGCCTGTACCGCCGCAGAGTACGCCCCGTTCTGTATAGCGTCATCACGAATGTCCTTTAAATCCCGGACATGGCGCTCATACGTGACGCCATACTTTGCATCCAATTCCGCCTGCTGCCTCCGGATCTCGGCAACAACGTGCGGGGATATCTCAACATTCGTAAGCTCCCACGCACGAGAATGCGCGGATCGCGGGGCGTAGCCAGCGCGTATCGCCGCCTCCCTCATGGTTATCATACCATCATTAGCGACCAGTTCGCCCACGAACCGGCGTTGCATGGCTGTGAGTTTTCGGTCCACGCCTTTCGGTACGTTTCGTTTTTGTACAATTTTTTCGAAGTCCGTTTGGGTCACTCGACTGACAGGGTTATTGGTTTCAGACATCTCATACCTCCTGAAAATGAAAAATTTTTTACCCCCCAAAGGGGGCCCCTGAAGCTTCTTTATATACGAGTTATAGCATAAAAGGTCCAGTTCGTTTTTACCCTATATTGTTTGCGCGAAACATGCACCTTGTGCTCGGCGGCTACGGGGGCACCGCGGCGTGGATTTTTGGCAGTTTTCCGCCGTTTTTCGCACTCGGGATCCGACCCGATATCCACGGGCCCCTGATTACTTTATTCGCTGGAAGCGCGCCCGTATTCGCCAAGTATCGGCCAAGTATTCACGGGTCGCCGGCCACAGTATTCGGGCGGCGCCAGGCCGAATCTATTCGGCGTGAATACTTGCGGCGATACTTGGTCCACGGGCCACGGTTCAAGTATCGTGCCAGACCGGCGGATCCGGACCGGATCGGCGCAATAACTGCGCGCAGCCGGAGCGGCCTGGGCGCAATAACTGCGCGCAGCGGGCGCGGATCTGGCGCAATAACTGCGCGCGGCGCGGGCCCGGCTGCGCGGAATAACTGCGCGCAGCCGGGCGCGGATCTGGCGCGGATCCCAGGACCGGCCCGGCGGCCCGGGCGCGGATCGGCGCGGATCCCAGGCGGTGTACGTTAAACCAACATGACGTACAGATCCTGCGCGCGGTACGAATCGGACGGCCCACGCGTCACGGGCCGTGGCCTAGTTAACTCGATCCCCTGGCCCTCGATCCCCTCGATCCCCTGGCCCTCGATCCCCTGACCCTCGATCCCCTCGATCCCCTGGCCCTCGATCCCCTGGCCC
>Ga0208790_1000505_pt1 | contig 18971 bp, 25 predicted proteins | sample 10_taG_FD_184083 | JGI IMG/M metagenome (GOLD analysis project Ga0208790, IMG submission 184083) | Marine viral communities from the Subarctic Pacific Ocean - 10_ETSP_OMZ_AT15264 metaG (SPAdes) (version 2) | ecosystem: Environmental > Aquatic > Marine > Oceanic | place: Pacific Ocean | collected... | reverse complement strand
TTAGGTGCTTTCTTCTTCTTCTTAGTAGTTTTCTTCTTGGCTGTTTTCTTCGCTGGGGTTTTAAACTCCTCCGCAGGGGGAGCTATACTATCAGCTAATTGCTGTGCTGCTGCTGCTGCTTGTTGAGCTTTAGCTCTATTTCTTCTTCCTATCGGCATATTATTTCTCCATTTCTACAATGTAGGGTTTGTTATCTTTTATTTTACAGGTATAGTAATTCCCAGACTTAGGAAGTACTTCATCGAGGACCGCATTAGCTACCAATATTGCTATATTGTTTTTAATGTACTTAGCCAAGTGCCTTCCTCCATACTCTTCCGAATACCCATTTTCAATCAGGTAATTAAGTAACTCTTTAGTCTTCTTAACAGGTACTCCATTAAGCTCTAACTTAGCTACTTTAATTAGCTCCTCTTTATTTAGTTGATTAAAGAGTATAATCTTATCAATTCTATTTAAAAACTCTGGGCTGAAGGACTTCTTGATGCTTTCACGAATACCGTCCTTAGACTCATCGTATGTGATCTTTTCCTTACTGAACCCCATCCTGGAGCTTCCTATTCTACCCTCTGCCATCCCCTTATTGGATGTAAAAATAAAGATAGATTTTGAAAAATCCAGGACTTTTCCATTGGAATCAGTAATCTTCCCTTCATCCATGAGGTTCAATAAGAAATCATAGAACTTAGGGTGAGCCTTCTCAATCTCATCAAACAGGAAGATCCAGCTATTAGATTTTTCTGCCTTCTCAGTAAGAACACTCTTCTCCGTGTGACCAATATATCCTGGGGGAGATCCAATAAGCTTGGCATATTCATGTGCGCTAGAGTACTCACCGCAGTTAACTTTAAAGAATCTGTCTTTATAGTAGACATCACTCAATACTTTTGCTAGTCTAGTCTTCCCGTTTCCAGTTGGACCGACGAAGAATAATGTACTGAAATCTGCTAGACCCGTCACCATTAGCTTGATAGCATCCACCGTAGCCTTTACAGCCTCACCCTGACCTATTACAAGCTTGTTGAGAGAAGCCTCTAGCTTCTGAAGGTCTTTTACTGTTCTGGGCATCTTAGGGTTCTTTATTTTTCTAGTAGGAGCAGACTTAGGAGAGTTTTGTATAAGCTCTCCCTCTTCCTCCTCATCCAACCCAAGCATCACTTTTTTAAGGTACTCTGACCAATCTTCTTTCATTCTAAAAGTATTTAGCTTTGATAGCATCATGTCCAAGTCTAATGTATTGTACACCGCTAAAATAGCATAATACAAATCCATCACATACCTATCAATCAGTTCCTTCTCAGGCAGGGACTGACCTGTACTAAAAACTACATCAACTATTCTTTGTAATAATTCAGGCCACTCCTCAACAACATGGGAGCATATATCTTTCCTAAACTCTGAAGCACTTATATTCTTATTCTTCTTAAGTCTTTGAAAGATCTTGTTAGAGAGTGCGACTTCCTCTTCTGGGGCTAGTACTTTAAGGTCTACTATCTCATCCAGAAACGGGCAGTACATTCTATACGGATTTTCGTTCATTACTCTTCCTTGCGAAGAAGGTCGTAAATGTTCTCGTTATCTGATTTGCCTGTAGTCTTCTCTTTCTTAACCTGAATGTCTTCAAACTTAAGTAAGGCATTGATAGCATCTACAGTCTTGCTATGTGTTGATTGTAAGACTTTAAGAAGCGCACCCATTTGTGTCTTAGCCACATTGTCTTGCGGGTTCTCATCTGCTAGTTGTCTAAAGAATCTATACGCTTCTAAGGTTAGCTCTCTATCCTCTTTAGCATCTTCAATGAGACCCTTAGCGATCTTCTTAACTCTATTCCCATCAATTGGGCTGTGCTTTAATCTGTATTCTCTTGGCATTATTTAAATCCCCATAAATCTTTATTAATATAAGTGAACATGAGATCTTCCCATGTTTCCATTCCTCCCCATACCATTCCTAACTCCTGTCCCCACTCAGTATCATAGCCTAACAATCGTCTGATAGGGGGACGAAATGAATCTTGCTTCTTGAAATACTCAAGAAGCTCATTACCTCCCCAACTTAAAGGTATGTTACCTAGAAGTGAGTTCTGTAACTCGTTCTCTGTATTCATATTCTGCATTCTCCCTATCTACTGCTGTTTTACTAACTTGATTAAAATAAACGGTGTCCATTTTCTTTTTAAGGAAAATACCGCTTAAGTCCCATGTTGGACTCATGCCCAATAAAGATGTGACTAAATTCAGACTACCTGAGATCACCTCCAAAAACGAAAACATAATTCTCTGAAAATAGTTAAGCTTCATACCCAATCATCATCCTCATAATCATCTAACTCAGGAAACGCATAACCTATATTTGCTAACGCACGGGCAATCTTACCTTCTTGTGGGAATTGAAAGGCCACAGACTGCTCCTCCTCAAACCATACCAAAGAGGCAGCATCATTATCCATGTATACAATATCACTAATAAGGTTATAAACTATAAACTTATCAATGTACTCTTTCAAGTTTGTTGATGTAAAAGTACGATCACTTTTAATTATATTCTTAAGAAATCTAAACTGGTAACGATAAATGTATTTCCCAATATCTAAAAAGATCTTGTGCTTTGAGCTATTCATGAAATATCCTCCTACTGTATATAGGGGATTATTCGTTATCTTTTGTGGGAAAAAGCTCACCAAATGCGTCTTCCCTACTTAAACCCCTCTCTTTCTGGTCTTTATTCATCCGAAAACGCTTACCAGTCTTATTGGTATAGTCTTCAATATTTTCATAAATAACCTCTGGTTTCTTATTATCGAAGTGCTTTTCCATGCTATCATTGAATACTTCATCCAGAAGATCTTCCAGAATTTTCATAAAATCGTTGTCTTTTTCCATTATAATCCTATTATCTCCCTTAGTGCAGCAAATTTGTCGTCTGTTAGAAACTTATCCATAAATGTTTTGTTTTGAAACTTCATGTCCTTGTAGGTGTACCATGCCTTCTGCTGCGTCACATGACCATCTAATACTAGCTGGTGGAGCAATCCATACAAGGGATTCAGCCCTTTATCGTAGATCAACTCAAATTCGCACTCCCTGAAGGGAACGGAAACTTTATTCTTGGTGTTCTTACATCTTCCTTGAATACCTATGATCTGCTTATTATTATCTAGTATTCTCTCAGATTTAGCAGAAAGAGTTTTTATATTGACCCCAAGGTAATACTCTAAGGACTTACCCCCTGCTGCTGGGGTGGTGTTGTCTCCAAACATTACGCCAATCTTATTTCTTAGTTGGTTAATTACTACAAGAGCAACCTTTTCCTTACGAAGCAGGGGATTGATCTTTCTCAAACAAGCACCAGTAACTTTAGCTCTATTAGCTCCCACCATATTGTTACCATCATAGTCCTCTGCGTCATACTCAGCTTTTGAGGGAGAGACAGCAATACTATCGTAAGCTACAACAATAGGAGTATCCTGATCTACCTCTCTAATGCTTTTAATGGTAATCTCCATAAAATTAAAGCAATCCTCAACAGTTTGGGGGGTGCTATAAACTAGTTTACCAGCATCAATCCCCAAAGTCTTAGCAAATTCAGTACTATAAGCATTTTCACTATCAACTAAAATAGCGTAGTAACCTTTCTTCTGAGCCTCTATTAAAATATGTGTAGCAAAAATAGTTTTGGCTGTACTTGCTTCTCCGTGGATTTGTGTTATCATACCAATAGGGACACCTTTCTGATAGTCCCCAGAGATAATTTTATTGAGTGCATATGACCCTGTTGGAACATTACCCAAGTCTAATGTTTGCTCTGATAAGAGACCTGCCTTCTGTAACCTTCCTAATACTTCTGCGTTAATTACCATGTATCTATAATAGCTCGAAAGCTTGAAAAAACTATGTCAAATTTGACTTTTATAGGAGATCTGTAAGGTTTGGTTTAAAGAAGTCTGGACCCTTAAGAACTTTACCGTCCTCTCGGTAGATTGGTTTACCGTCCTCTCCAAGCTTGCTCATGTTGCTCTCATGGACTCTTGAGAATGCCTCGTCAAAGTCCCACCCGAACTCCACAAACAGCCCCAGAACGACATACACAAGGTCACAAGCCTCCTTCATGACCTCATCCAGATACGGTGCAGTCATAAGCTCTTTGAACTCCTCCTGAATAAGCTCTCGCCTCAACATAATGGATCTCGCGTTCTCTGGGGAAATCTCTCGTACCTCATCGTAACCACTCACGGTTCCAATGGGTAATCCATACGCTTCGTTAAATTCTTTTACTTTGTTAATCATATCTTATTATAGCCTCGCTTGTACCATTTCTTCAATCATACTTTGGAAAGTATATTCAGGTCTCCACCCCAAAATCTTGCGTAATTTAGTAGAATCTCCCTTCAGGTCAGTAAGCTCAGTAGGTCTAAAATACTTCTCATCAATGGTTACATACTCTTGGTAATCTAATCCTAACTGTCCGAAAACTTCAGCACACAAATCTCTAATAGAATACGAGTACCCCATAGCACACACAAAATCATCAGGTTCATCATGCTGAAGCATCATCCACATAGCTATCACATAATCCTTAGCGTGTCCCCAGTCTCTTGTAGCATTTAGATTACCTAAAGCTAGTTCTTGCTCCTCCCCCTTATGGATCTTAATAGCTCCATCTACTACTTTATTAGTAACAAAGTTTAATCCTCTTCGTGGAGATTCGTGGTTGAACAAAATACCATTAGATATGAACATCTTATAAGAACTTCGATAGGTGCTACACAAATTAAAGGCATACAACTTAGCACACCCATAAGGACTCACAGGACGCATAAGAGTCGTCTCTCTCCTAAATCCATCCTCATCACACTCATTACCAAACATCTCAGAGGATCCAGCCTGATACATCTTAGCGTTGGGACACATCAGCCTCATAGCTTCTAACAAGTTAAGTACCCCTACGGCATCTGTGTGAGTAGTAAATGCAGGTTGATCAAAGCTAATCCTTACATGGGACTGTGCCGCAAGATTATAAATCTCATGGGGACTAACATCTTTTAATATATGAAGTAGGGAGGGGAGATCCGTCATGTCTCCGTATACTAGATTAAGATCTTCCAAGATACCAATAGAATCTAATCTACTAGTTTGATTCTCAGGAGTAGAATGTCTTCGTAACAACCCCCAAACTTCATACCCCTTTTCTAACAAAAACTCTGCTAGATAAGAACCATCTTGCCCACTAATTCCTGTTATTAAAGCTCTTTTCATTTTCTATATCCTTATAGTTTTGAACCCATCGACTACAATAAGGGTTTAGAGTTAAATGCATTATTTCAGGGTTAACTAATACTATATTTTTATTAAATAGTGCTGCGCTATTACTGAAGGTACTAGAAGATACCATTAAAATATCACTATGTATCAAAGCATTATAGTGATCTAAAATTGCTCCCCCCTTACTACTAATATGTTTAATTACCTTATCTTCTGGGAAGTCCTCTATTTGAGGATCATTCCAAGAAAAAGTGTGAACTATTGCATTAGGATAAATCCTCAAAAAATCTTTGATTAATACATTATAATATTTTGAATCCCCCCACCTATACACTTCCCCTGGGCCAATATCTCCCCCTCGGCGTATATGCACAGCTATGTTAAATCTATCTTTATAATAATCAGGAGGGTCACAGGGCCATGCGTTAGATAAGGATTTTAAAGCTTCCTCCCCAAACATATCATCACGAACATTACCATAAGGCACAGCCTCGTTATCTATTGGACCACTTACTGAACTACAATCAGGAATGTTAAGATTACTCATAGTAGTAGATATGATAGAGTTTAAACTGTCTAGTTCATCATTAGAATCTCCTACATTTAATAACCTAATAGTAGAAATTGGACGAAAACAATAATTCCTACTCCCTTTTTTAGCTATAAGATATCCTTGAAAAGCAGCCAACATTTGGGATCCAAACCCATCTGGACCTCTAGTACAACTATAAGTTGACATACCAGTTATAAGTCCTAAGTACCCCTTCTTTAAATAAGGTAAATTCAAAATCAGGAACTAACTTTAACAACTCCTTATTTGATCCATCTTTTCTATACTGCCCGTCTAAATAACCTGTAAACTGTACAGTAATATTTTTCCCAACAGCACCCAATAAAATCTGTATCATTTCTGAAATACTTAAATGTTCGTCTGGAGATATAATCATTGGTAAAGATGAATTATGATTCTCTAATAAAACAGGAATAATCTTACACAAATCACCTATATATAATTCTTGTTTTAAAGTTTCCCCCGTTCCCCAAAATTCTACAACATCCCCATCAGAAGCTTCATACACTTTTTTAATTAAGGCGGCTACAAAATGAGAAGATTCCGTCCCAAAATTATCCTCTAATCCGTAAAGATTAGAGGGGGAGAAGGTAGAATAATTTACACCATATTGTTTTCTATAAGATAGGCATTGTACATGAAGTAGTCTTTTAGCATATCCATAAGAAAGGTTAGTCTCTGGTGGAGGGCCATCAAAAACTGACGATTCCTCGAAAGGATACTCTGGGAGTGTGCTGGGGAAAGCACAGGTACTCATAGCAGCTATAAGTCTAGTTACTCCTGCTTTATAGGCACACTCAACTACATTTAAGTTTATCATGCAGTTTTCATAAAGAAAAGAAGCTTGTTCCTCTGCGTTAGATTTAATACCCGCTACTTTAGCAGCGAGGTGAATTACAGCATCAGGTTTGTGTTCCTCAAACATTTTTGTACACTCTTCCCTATCCAAAAGATTGTAGTCCTTGGAAGATATATAAATCCAATCAGGTTTTTCATGTTGTAGATTTTTGCCTACAAACCCACTACCCCCAGTCACCAACACTTTATTAAACATTTGTTTCTCCATCTTTTGTAATAACATGAGGGTAGGGCATAGGCATTAGAAGTTTACCTCCCTTCTCTAGATATTCTCTTTCTCTTTTAACGATTTCATCTTTAAAGTACCAAGGCAACACCAACATACAGGAAGGGTTAAGTTTACGGGCTGCTTCCTCCGAAATGAGTTCAATATCTGTCCCCATCGTTCTTAGGCCAACCTTCTGAGGGTTTCTCTCACTGATGAAGGGGATAGTCTCCTTACCTATCTCGAAAAACTGTAGCAACATGTTACCCTTAGTCGATGCCCCTAGACCTATAATTAGCCTACCGTTATCCTTTTCAGTCTTGATGTAATCACCGATAGCCTTCTTGATGCAGTTGGCTCTCTCTTCAAAACTAAAGTAAGTCTCAGGCTTATCTAACTCTAGTTCTTCTTCCTTTGCATACAAAGACTTAAAGGAGTCAGTAAGGGTACTATTCTTCTCTGTGTGGGAGATGAACACTTTGACACTTCCCCCATTAACCTTGTTTTCTTCAGCATGAAAAATACTAAGCCCATTCTTGTTCATTAGGTATTGTAGTGTGTGCAGGGAGTAGTACTCCAAGTGTTCATTACAGATATCGTAGAAATTCATATTACTCAGCATCAGCGGTAGGTAACTCAGTTGAATACACCAAATGCCGTCTTCATGGAGAATCTCCTTTATGTCTTGAACAAACTCATTAGGCTTATCAATATCATAGAACATAGCACAGGAAGTAATAATCTTTACCTTATCTTCCTTCAGAACCCCTTCTAGGCACTTCTTAGAAAAGTAATCATTAACAATTGTAATAGACTCCTCAACATTAGTCCAATCTATGTTCTCAGCGGGTTCCACTCCAACTCTCCGTAAGGTATTAGGGTAGAAGGAAAGCATAGTACCATCGTTAGCCCCAATATCGAGTATAGTATCATTTTCAAAGGGCTTTACCTCCTCCAGACAAGATTCAACTAAACCCTTCAAATCTATTCTCATGGTATCGTTTATAGCAGTCCTATAGAAGTATTCTTTATATAGAAGGTCGGGGTCCACAGTCTCTTTTAGCTGTAGTAACTTGCAATCACCACAAAGCACCAAGGTCTGAGGGACTTTTACTTTAGATAGTAAGTTACCCTCGTTTGTCTTAACAAAGGTAGGAGATAGGTATTGCTTTTCAATCTTGAAAACAGTGTCAAGAGATTCACAGTCGCACACACGACACTTTTTAATTTTCTTATAATAATTCATACTAAGTCTTTAATTAACCCGCATACAAACTCAATATCCTTACGAGTTAATAAATGATGGTTAGGTAGGTACATCCCCTGCTCTCTTAATAGGTCTGCGTTAGGCAAGTATTTCTTACCATACTTTTTTACATAGAAGGGTTGCTTACCCATTGATCCACATATCATAGGTCTAACCTCAACATCATTCTCTTGAAGAACTTTAACTATTTTATCCCTATTCTTACTTACAATAGGAAAAGCAAAATTAGAGATAAAACAATAATCAGGTTGGGGGGACACTTCTAGAAGATCAGAATATAGTAAAAAGTTTTCATGTCTTGTTTTATTAATCTCTTCTAATTTATCAAGCTGTCTAATACCCAAGAATGCTTGAAGATCTGTGGACCGTACATTAAATCCAGCGTGATAAAAAGTATAAAGTGAATCAAACTCTGATACCCCCCACTTCTTATTAATCTTTTTTTGTGTACTAGAACTCCAGTCCCTAGACCACCCATGACTGCGGATAGATTTAAGAATAGCATCATACTCAGGATTAGAGGTGCAAACCATTCCACCTTCTATAGTTGATATGTGATGACCGAAGTAAGTTGAGAAGGTAGACATCTCTCCAAATGTTCCTAGCTTATGTCCTTCATACTCAGAACCTAAAGCCTCACAACAATCCTCTAATAAAATTACATCAAACTTATCACATAAGTTTTTAATAGACTCCATTTCTGGGACATATCCTAATACGGGTACTATAATTGCAGCTTTAGCTCTGTGCCTTAAGGAAGATCTTCTTATAGCATTCTCTTCTAACTCACCGTTTTCAAGAAGATCTCGGAAATGTTTAGGGTCAACAGAGTAATCATCTAAATCACAATCACATAACATAGGTCTTAACCCTAACTGCATAATAGGAGCTACATCGGTTGCCCAGGATAATGCAGGAACTATTACACCATCCCCAGGTTCTAACTTACCAGCTTCCATTAATGTTGCTAACATCAAAAGATTCGCAGATGAACCAGAGTTAACGAAGGTAGAGTGTTTAACTCCTAAGTAACTGCTCCACTTAGCTTCGAACTCTGGGGTAAGATTGCCTTTAGTTAGTCTAGGATAAGTTTTGAGCCACTCAACTAACTCATCTATGTCATTGTTATCAATGGTTGCTTCTGCTAATTTAATCATATTACTAACCTAATTCACAAACTATGTATGGGTAATTAACTGCTGGGATATTCCCAACTCTCGTAACCTTTCCATAGTTAGATATTTTCTCTAACCACCAATTTTCAGGTCTAACCGTCATATGATAGGGTACTCCGTCATGAGAATCTTCTTCATATGAAATGCTTAATATCAAATACTTAGAGGATATTCGTTTAAACTCTTCAAAAGTAGCATCAATATACTCAGGCAAAACATGCTCTAAAACATCAAAGCAGGTTAGACACTCTATAGAGTTATCCTCAATAGGTATCATATGTGATTCAGCATCTAAGTAAGTTATCTTTGGGTTATTTATTACATTTCCTGTGGCAACGGATCCAATATCACAACCATAAACAGTATTAACATATGGAGCCATAGAGTTGCAAAACTCCCCATAACCACAACCAACATCTAGTAGTGAAGATGGGGATAAAGTTATAATATAATCACTTACTCCCAATCCCCAATTACCCCTACCATAACCTTCTCCATGCCTTTTAACATACGATTCTGATGCATTACCAGAATAAATGTTTAAGTATTTTTCTTTCTCTCTATTAATCATAATTAAAAAAACCTCTAGCTTTTTACTCCGATAAAATCTTAGCGTAAGCACCGAAGGTGCTTACATTATTATAGTAAGATAATTTGGTTTTCCCTAGCAAATATAGATCTTTTAGAGAATCCACTAAAGAATCTTTACTAGCGTAGACATTATTCTGCCAAGCAGGGTTAGATGTATCAAGTCTGCTAACATACTTCTTCCCCTCCCTAAAAATTACCCTCCCAGGAAACGCGCTGAAAGCACGAAGTTCTAAACCTAAATCATCTGAGCATACAAATATTTTGCTATCTTCAACAGCTATCTTATCGCCCAGCCACTCCAACCAACCTACAGGGGGTGGGAAGTCGGTGCCTCTTAAATGCATTCCCAAAACTGTCTTATCTAAACCCAGTTGATTAGCAAGGGTGTCTATAGATTCCCTAATATGTGCTTTAATTTTTAGCTGCCTTACTCTCTCTTTACAAGTATCCAAAGGAACTTCATTTAAGAAAGTATTGCTAGAGAATACTAAATTTTTAACTGTAGGAGCTTCAGGGTCTTGTCCTATCTCTGGGGAGGTAGATTGTTTACTTGTAAGGAATCCTCTTTTATATAAATTTAAATCGTTATCAGCCGAATCTTGATGCCTAATATAATATCTTGTCTCATCATCTTTCAGATTATTTAAAAAAGCATCATCAACTATAGTAATTTCTTCATCATACAGATCTGTAAACTCAGCGTTCATCCTGATATCCTTAGGCCAATATAAATACAATTTTCTGTTACTGCTTTTAGCATATTCTATTGCTGAGGCTAATGGAAAAATTCTATTCCCTAAACCACCAGTAGCGTAACATATAAGCTTATTCATACTAAAATCCTATCTTCTCATTTATTTCCATAGGGAAATTATTCTCTCGTAAATAATTGTGAATTACAGACTTATAATTAGAATTCTTTAGTTCAGCAGTAATCCACAAAAACTCTTGAACAACTTTCGTATCTAAAAAGGGGTATCTAGCCTCCAACCCATAGCTTCCTGCTACATGCTCTTCCTTTGCTAAGTAAGACTCCATGCTGCTCTCATACACACTAGGCCAAGGAAATATGGTGCTTAAATCATCAGGAAATAACCCACCAAAATTACTATGGGGATACTTCTTTACTCCACCAAATCCGTAATCGGCAAATAGTTCATCGGCTCCTTGCCCTGAGATATAAATCTTATTATTATCTCTTTTAGCCAATGAAGATATAAAAGACAATCCGTTGGAGCCGTTATCGTCCTTCAATGACAAGTAATATTCATTGTAATCACTTGACATTGATCGTATAGTGTACTTGAACTCCTCTACATTATTTTCAATATGCTGATGTGCAACATGCCATAAGGATTCTGTAAAGTTCAAAAGATCATGATCATTACCACTTCTTTGCATTAGGTAATTTCTCTTGGAAAGAACATTAGGATTTTCTCTGCCTATAACGGTATAGGCTTTAAACTTTGAATTATTTTTTAATAGCTGGCAGCAAATAGCACCACTATCATATCCACTACTTAAACCAATAAAAATTTTCTCTCTAACACCTAAGGTTCTCTTGGCAATAGACTCCTCAAAAGCTTTTGTCCAATCATCAAAAGTATCTTTATGTTGGGTAAGATCATAAGTAATAACAGGAGCTTCTTGCAGTAAAATATGCGAAGATATTTTTGAAACACGGATTGTATTAGCTTTTAGTTTAGTACAATGTTTGAATCCCAAACTTTCTAAAGGTGTGCGATATGTTGCCATCCCCCACTCTCCCTCTTCTTCACTATACCATAAGGGTTTTGTAGAAAAAGGGTCTGTGCTTAATACAAGAATGTCTTTATTAAAATCAAAAAGAACAACAGCAAACTCACCGTCCAGCTTCTGGGTGAACATAGGGCCATGCTCTAAGTACAAATCAATTAAAGACTCTCCATCACTCTTATACTTTTCTTGGTCATAATCATAAAGTTCCCCGTTGTATAAGCAAACAATATTATCCTTTTCAAATGGTTGCGTTGTTAGCTCTCCTGTAATACTCAGGAGGTTATGTAAAAAGGTATACCCATTTATATTTTCAACAGAGGTAATGTCGGGACCTCTTAATTGGGTGAAGTAATTAATTTGATCTAATTCTTCTTCCTCAAACTTTCTATTTGTTACTATAAAACTACACATCCCATTTATTCCTTACCTGAGGTAAATAATTATTTTGATTAAGTCCGTTGTTAGCATACCCCTCAAAAATGTGAGGGATAATCCCCATTTTCCATAATATAAACGGCAACCCTATCTGATCTCTTGATGAGTACCTACAAATCAATTCCCACCATTTTAAATTAAGTTCTTGCACATTGTGTGTATTTTTGCGTACAAACGCAGGTAACTCATAGAGACCATATTTTTTTGGAAATCCGCAAATTCTATAATACTCAAGTTGCCCAGCAAGCCACATAGGATCATCATATCCTAACCTACCAACTTCAATAGCTTCTTCAAAAGCGCAATCTCTATGGGGGTGCGTAAATAACCCAACATCTCTCTCACCCATATTTGTGCATATCCTTACGGGATCCATAATAGGTTCATGAGTGGGATCTACCCAAATCCAGTAGTCGTAATCAGGTAAAAATAAATGAGGAAGAATTTTGTATATCTTTGCATCTCGTCTTCCTTTGTATTTTTCGTCTAGACTAAACGGAACAGACTGTATTTGTTTCCAAGTAGTACAATCATGATGCCTGTCAACAAAAGCGTAATAGTCTGCTGAATCAAAGGATACCTTTGGGTCATGTAGGTTCTGGGCTAGGGCACAAATAGAAGTTATTACAGCAATCTTCATGAATGTTTTCTCCGTATATAAGCAACTTCTTTATCAATTATATCCTGTGTGATTTGTGATGTGGATATTTGTCCATCCCACACTCTATTAGCGACTAAAATATTCTCAATAATTTCAGGTAATCCGTATTTATCAAATAATCTCTTGTAGTAATCTACATCCATTAACCAAGATAGGCTCTCGTCAAATTTTAGTACATCTTTATTTCTAATTGCCAAAACGGAGGGGGAGCTAATTGTATTATTTCCTAAATATATTTCATCGTGATACTTAGGAACCATAGGATTAAAAAAGTGAATCGAGTCCAAGGTATGCACAGTTCCATTAACCACCCAATTAACATCGGGGTTTTTAAATCTTTCATAAATTAGATTCAAGCAATCTATATCACAGAGATAATCATCTTGAAAAAGAACTTTAATTACTTCCCCAGTTGCACACTTTATAGCATTATTTATATTAGCAGAAGAAGATCCTCTTTGTTTTACATTTCGAAAGTAATTAATATTCATAGAACTTTTTTGTGCAGCCAACTCGCAAAAGTTCTTAATGTTATCGTCCTTACTGTGATCAGAAATAATAATCTCAAAGTCCTTAAATATTTGCATCTCCAAGGATAAGAATGCTTGCTCTAAAAACTTAATACCTTTACTCCTCATCTCGTAGGTAGGTATACATACAGATAATTTCATTTTTTATACTTCTTCAGGTAATCAAATTTAGAATAATATTCTTTAATCTTCTCAGGATCTACGAAATTAGGCCCTGCATCTTGTGGATGTATAGGTTTTTGTAGCCCTAATTCATACCCTAAATCATGGTCTGTAAATACAGTTAAAAACTTATAATATTCTTTCATGTTGTGACCAAAATGTGGGTTTGTCGTCCAACTATTGATACCCCTAGAATGCTCAAGATGGTACACTAAATTTTCATACCAATAAAGTTTATACCCCAAACCAAAAAATCTCCACATTCTCTCCTTGTCTTCTGGGCCATATGCCATATAAGACTCATTCTCCATGAACCCTTCCCTATAAGAATTGGTATTAAAAAATTGAGCGTGTCCACACTGAGAATCTCCTATTTCTAAAAATTGGGATTCGAAAGCATTTATATCTAAAGTTTGTACAAAGTTTTCTCTATTAGTATTAGACTGGGATACTAATCTTTGGGAAGCCCCCCACGAAAACGGATATATTAAATCATATTCCCCATTAATAATTAGTTGTTGACACTCAACATAGGTGGGTACTGGTAATAATATATCTACATCATAATTTACGGTGACTGGGGTGGTTACTAAATCAAGCATCATATTTAAATACTTAGTTCTATGGAAATGTGGGCTAGAATCTTCTACAAAAATATGTTTTACCTCTCCATCTTTACACTTCTCAATTATGTCTTTAATTTTTGATGTAGTATCCGCTTCTAATACAAATATATTAGTCTTAAAATTCTTAAGTAAATACAATAAATTATATACTAAATTATTAAGTCTATCCTGAGAATCAATTCTTAGTGGTATGATAAAAGTAGTATTAGTTAGATCATGTTTCATAGTACAATCCAATCTTCAGGTAGTATATCTTTTGTGTTTAGATTGGCTTCTGGACCGAACCACTTTTTAGGGGCAGTAATAATACCCTTCTGGCTACCTAACCATGCGCCCCACCAACTAAAAGAACTATTTGCTATTATATGGTGTTTACATTTACTCATATATTCTAAGTCTTGAGAATTGCTCCTACCTTCAGAAAATACAAATCGCTCTCCCTTGAAGTTATCCTTACACCAGGATATATCATCAGAGAATACTATTACTTCCTCATTAGGCATTAGTGCTAAAGCTTCTTCATAGTATTCCATAGTACATAAGGGATGATAATCAGATTTGGCTACATAGTCTCCCCTCCTAACATGTAAACTAATAGAGTCTATATTACTAAGTGTAGGGGCGGGATTCTTAAAGGTAAAATCTTTTCTAACTTCTTCTTCAAAATCTTTAAAATACTTTTCAGATTGAAAAAATCCTTTAAGTGCCATATTTTTAGATAGTAAAGGTATTTCTGTATAACTAAACTCAGGTTCAGAGTAAACCAAAAAATTTCCCACAGGAGCTTCTATATCTGATAATTTAAATACCTCACTAATTTGGTATTCGTTTGAATAATAAATACCCATATTGTGTTTTAAAGCTAAGGCTCTCATAGAAGCGTACTGGAACATCTGATTACCTAAGTACCCCTGCATTTCCGGGTAAGCTATCATGATAAATTCTCTAGATTACTATAACTAGGTTTCTCTCTTCCTAATTTTGCGAACGAAGCGGTTAATTCTAGTCTATGCCCCTGACTGTCCCCTAATGGATTTACAAAATTATATACATAATTTATATGGGGTGTAAATTTAGAGTTTTCTGGACCAGCCATCTCTAACATAGGTAACATAAAAAATACATCCCCAGAAGATTCTGGGTACAGCCCATTCACTTTTAAATCTTCTACTCTAATCTTCTTCCATAGAGCAGGTTTCCAAGTTCTAAGGTGCGAAGCTGTAAACTGATCTCGCCGCAAATAGGAAAAATCTACTGGTCTAGCAAATCCAATCCTATCATCTTGATATACAAATTGTCCATAGGTTATCCAAGTGTTACCGTCCTCATAGTAGGACAAAACTCTTTTAAATACATTCTTATCAGGCAACCAATCATCACCATCAACCTCAACAATAATATCTTCGTCCTGTACCTCTCCAGATTCCCTAATGAGGTAATCATAATTACCACCCTGATACCTCTTTACCTTATTATCTATAAGAATAAATCTAGGATCTTCTTTAGTAAGCTCATTAAATATTTCAATAGTTCTATCTGTACACCCATCATTAAAAACATAACACTTAAAATCACTGACTGTCTGGGCTTGTACAGTCTGTATACACTTTCCTATGTAATCTTGACAGTTGAATGCCGTAGTAACTACCTTTATCATTCTAACACCTCCAACCACTTGTCTAAAATATCTAAACTACCCATAGGTATCTGTCCATAAATAGTTTGTTCATTACCATAAAATTTTGTACCAGTTAAATGACACTCCCCCTTAACAAGAGGATCTACCTCAGATTTTGAGGAGAGATAGGCTGCATCTATAGAATCATACATCTTTTGCTTGTCCTTCTCATACCCCATTATGAACACGCTCTTATCAATTTCAGGCATGGACAAAACAAAATGTTTAGCATATACTTCATCAGTTGGAACACCAAATAGCAAAACTTTTTTATACCCGTCCCGAAAAGCTCTTTGGATGGATATATGAGTACCTTTATTATTGTCAATACTACCTATTACCCCAGCAACCTCTTTCGATTCTTCCGTCTTCTGTCCAGAAACCAACTCATCATATACATTTGGTATTACCACACTAGAAGAATGGTCTACATTATGCCATTCTTTTTGCTGCTCAGTTATAAAATGCAGAGTGTCATACTGACTCACATCAATAGAGCTTAAGGGGGCTAATTGCTTTTCATGACAGGAATAAATATGTTTCTTATTGTCTTTAAAAAAGTGAGGGGGGATAAAGTGGCTTATAGTAGTAGTGGACTTGTCCTCACTATATTCCTGGAACAACTTACCTTTACATTTATCTAAATGATAGTTATGAGGACCATAAAAGGTACAGTCTAAACCATTTTCATTAAATAGATTAGTTAAGTTAAGGTTAGCAGTAGTGCTTCCCCCAGGATTAGACCATCCACTTACTATATTAATCTTCATCCCTAATCCTCAATGTTATCTTACCCGAATCTAGAACTTTTTCCAAGGCAAATTCTAAAATATCTAATCTATGATAAGCTACCTTGTTAAGATCAAATAGTTGCTCGGTTATTGAATGAAGATTCTCGCCCATCTCCTTAGTACCTTTAGGATCTTTAATCATCTTAGTAAGAACTCTAACCCACTCTGACTTAGGTGCATCAGGAGATATTAAATATCCTGTCTCACCGTTTACAATAGTATCAGAGTAACATCCAACATCAGTAGCAACAAGAGGAACCTTATATCTTCCGCACTCAGCTACTTTAATATCAGACTTACTATCATTAAAATCATTATTCTGTAGGGGTGCAATAGCTATATCAATATTAGAATACATAACACCGTACTGATCTGAGGGGAGGGCTGCATATACATCCCAATTCTTAGCTCCTCTCATGCCCCTCAAGAGGATCCGCTGGTAGTTGTCCCATACATCCTGTTGCCAGTCCTCTTTGCCTGACGGGTCTCTGGGAGGTCTTCCATAGAATCCCCAGTGTACATTCTCTCTTCCTGCTCGTTGGTTAACCATTAAGGGTACTGTAGAAAACTCCTTAACATCTGCCTCATGATGAATTCCACCTACCCACCCAATCCTAGTTAGTTTTTTTCTCTTAGGTGGTATACGAGGATGATTCCAAGCAGGGAGAGTATAATCTACAGCATTCTTTACAACAGCTAAAGTATTAGTACAAAACTCAGCCACTCTTCCAGCAAATTTAGATTGCGTTACTGTTACTAAATCTGCATTAGCATAAATGTACTTAGTTAAATTCTCTAAATCATTATCAATATAAACTTTCTTAAGTCTATGGTCATCATAAATATCTATCAACAGATCATCCGTGTCATACCATACAAACTTACCAAATTCTTTAGCTACTCCAACTACCCTGATAGTAGCAGGACCACCATAATTAGATAAGTTCTGTGTGAAGACCACATCAGACCAATTTATATCTACATACCCATCTACACCATCCTTTTGTTTCTCATGATCTATCTCTAAAGGATTCTCATTAAACCTAAACTCTATCAGGTCTGGGAATTGTTCTTGTATCTTCTCGAAAGGATTCCATGCCCTATAAAAGCTGCACCCCCCTTTGTTGGCTGGGGCTACTAGTATTCTTAGCTTTCTACCTAGTCCAGGCCACCCTTTAGCACTCTTCCACTTAGAAAGAGAATCAGTAGGTAGCGAATGTTCTTGCATCATAATCCACCTCGCGCAATAGGCTGTATTACCAACACTTCTTCAAGCCAAGTATGTTTAAGTAGCCAAGACAGTCTTTGTACACATCTGTAATCAGCACCTCTTACCGCATCTTGTTTAGCCGCCCACTTATGCATAGAGTGAAACATAAAAGAGCTATTGCCTATTTGGGTGGGTATAAGCACTGGTGCCAGTAGAGCTTGTTTGTTTGGTATTATTACCCCACCTAAATTAGTAAGCCAGCAAAGTACCTCATCTTTATGGAGGTGAGGTACAATCTTCTCTATACTACGAGGGGAGGATAAATAATCATCATCATCTAAAAACATAATATACCCCCCTTTAACTTCCTTCAATAAATCATTAATATAAAGGTTATAGGGTTCGTAATTTTTGTAAAGAGGTACTAGATCTCGTTTCTGTACTCTAATGGGATCCTTAACTAGCTTAGAAGCATATTCAAAAGATTCATCATTGTCTGCACACACTATATGTCTTATATTTTTATAAGACTGAGATCTTACAGACTCTACGCATCTAGTAAACTCTTCTGGTCTATTAGAGGTTCTTGTTAGTATATTAATTATAGGTGATTTCATAATAAAAATAAGGGGAGCGTTTAAGCTCCCCTTATAATAGCCTACTAATTTTTATTACTACTCGTCTTTTACGATATTTAAATCAGGAGAAGCTTCTTCCTCTAATCCAAGAATACTCTTCAAGTCAGCAATATTATCCAGAATCTCAACACGCTGAGTCTCAGCATTTTTTAACTGTTCAGAAGTTTGCTGGATATAGTTATCTACTCCTTGAAGATTAGATTCATACCCCTCTAACATCATAGAGAGAAGACCTTCCACCCTATCATCAGTATTTACAGAATCCATTATGCTTCCTCCTCTTCCCAATCTTCTTCTTCCTCAAAAGCAGTTTTAGAAGTGTCAGACGAGTGAGACATACCTAGAGCAGACGCAAGACTACCCACAGCACCACCAATATCCATGTTCTTATCCGTAGGGATAATGGATTTCAGAGCTTTGCCATAGTGCTTACGCTTACGCTTGCTAAAGAGAGTAACCATACCCTCCCACGCAGCAAGCCCAGGAATAAAAGCCTTAGCAATACCAAAACCAGCATCAATTGCGCCTCCCATGTCGTCACCGTCCATAGGACC
>Ga0208790_1000502_pt1 | contig 19127 bp, 32 predicted proteins | sample 10_taG_FD_184083 | JGI IMG/M metagenome (GOLD analysis project Ga0208790, IMG submission 184083) | Marine viral communities from the Subarctic Pacific Ocean - 10_ETSP_OMZ_AT15264 metaG (SPAdes) (version 2) | ecosystem: Environmental > Aquatic > Marine > Oceanic | place: Pacific Ocean | collected... | reverse complement strand
ACGAGAGGACTTTGATGAATCTGTAAATATTTCTGCTATCAATGGGCAGGGAACTGAGTTGCGACACAAGTTTACTTTTGTAGATGGGGTAGCAAGCAAAGAAATCACACCAAAGGTTGAAGGAGTGTACACTCTTGGAGATTCTGGCAGAATGGATTTGCAGCTTACTGGTGATAAAGAAATTGATGTTTTAACACCGTAATTTATACAAGGAGGAGTAGATGAAACTATTAAAAGGATATAAGACTTATGTAGGAGCAGCAATCATGGCATCAACCGCAGTTTTAACTTACATTGGGTATCCACAGTATAACGAAATCCTGCTAACATTAGGAGCAGCACTTGGTATCACAGGTTTAAGAAATGCAATTGGAAAGGGTTGATAATAAATGGATAATGAAAACGGATGTTACAATGGCACTCCGCTTTTTTATAAATGGGTTGTTGGTGTTTTTACCACTCTATTTGTCGCTGGTATCTTTGGTGTATATGAAACCAATATAAAACTTGCGAAGATAGAAGTAGAGATTGAGAATCTACAGAGTATATTTGCAGACAGGTTTACAAGCATACAGGGTTCGGAGCTTACAAATAGAGTTGTAGCTAATGAGGTTGACGTAAAATTAATAGCGGAAAAACTTAATGAGCATATTTTATGGGCAGCAAAACAAGAACAATGGTTAAAGGGTAAATGAGTTGCAAATGACAGTAACTTGTAGGAAATGCGGAACTCAAACAACTATATCTAACGAAACAAAAGAATGTCCTATGTGTAAGAGCAGGGATGTTTATATTTGTCATAATTAAATGAGAAGATATAATTTTAGTGACAGACATGAGTTAGCAAATATGCTAATGGAAGAGGAGATACCACCGTTGGAACATAATTTTAGTAAAGGTTTAACCCATGTATTAGTAGAGGATGATGTAATTAAAGGGTTCTTTACTATAAGCGGTAAGGTACAATCTGGTTATCCGTACTTGATGCACTTTTGTACGAAGAAGAAACATAGAACTCCTAAGTTAGCACGGACTTTAACCTCTGCATTGGTAGAGGCTGTTAAGGCTTTAGGAGCTAAGAAGTTTATTATTAATTGTCCGTTAGAAAAGAACTATCTGAAACGAGTTATTAGGTATTATTTTAAGACAAAACCTTACGGGAATAAAAGCAACCATGAATTTACATTAGTGGAGGTTTAATATGGGTGGCTCACCTTCAGTACCAGCACCAACGCAAGAGGAAAAAGATTTACAGGCAGCACAAACGGAAGCAATAACTACTCAGAACGCCTTGCTGATGGAGCAGTTAGAAGCATCTAAACAGGCAAGGGCGCAGCTACAGAGTATTGTTGCAACGACTGATGCTGAGAAGGCTCAGATAAAAGAGTTACAACAGTCTCAAATCTCGCTTGCTCAAGAGAGCCTTGCCTTGCAGCGTACTCAGATAGAGAGAGCAGAGCTATTAGAACCTGCTCAGTTTGCTTTATTAGAACAACAGACACAGATTGCTCAGTCACAGTTTGACTTATTACAGCAAGCTATTGACAGAGAACCAACTGAATTAGAACAGAAACAAGAAGATATTGCTTTACTGCAAGCAGAGAATGTAGAGAAGGCTCTGAAGGGTGAATTACCTATTAGCCCTCAAACTTTAGCTGCTGAGAAAGATGAGTTTAAGAAGTTAAAGGAACAGTTAGCAAGGGGTGGTATTATTGTAGAGGGGGATACTTTACAGGAAGCTACATCCGGCTCTACTGCTGGTATCCAGGCACTTCAAAGTTTAAAACAGAGATTTGACGCTATTAAGTTTGCAGAACAGCAAGGTGCTATTACTCAAGGACAGAGTTTATTATTACAAGGCGCTGGTGCTATAGCTGATATAGAGCAGAGGAGATTAGGAACTGCGTTTGGTAATACTGGAGCATTGTTACCACAGCAACAGCAGTTTGGTTTGTTTGACCCTACTGCTAATAGGTTGGGGCAGATAGGTGCTGCATCTCAATTAGGGTTTGGTTCTTCATTTCAGGGGTTTGGTAGTTTATCTAACGCTACTTCTGCTGCATTACAACCGTACCAGTTTCAGAGAGATTTACAGTTCCAAGCTGACCAATCAGGTGGTGGAATTGGCAGTTTATTAGGTGGTATAGCTGGTACAGCTTTAGGTGCTTATACTGGTGGTCTTGGTTTTGGTCTTGGTAGTAAAAAAGGATGTTGGATAGCAAGAGCTATATACGGAGACACCTCTACTGAGTGGGTACTTGCAAGACATTACATATTTAACAAATGGCAAGGAGCTATTGCTAATATTGTTAGAAGTCTTTATAGTAAGTACGGTGAGAGAGTGGCTGAAATAGTTAAAACCAATAAACTGCTTAAAGCTATATTAAAACCGTTGTTCGATAGAGCAGTTTATAACGGAGCTAATAGTATTTTACAAGGAGCATAACTATGGGATTCGGGAGAGATTTTTTCGGAGCAGCAACGAAAGCACTACCTCAAGGAGTGCAATTAGGGGTACAAGGCATCGAAAACGCACGAAAAAGGAAAGAGGATGCTAGAGATGAAAAGATATTTCAGATGAAGTTAGAGGATGATAAGGTTAATATCTTCATTAAAGCATTAGCAAAAGAAAACGACCCTAATACTACAAATAATCTTATAGACCAATGGAGAGACCAAGAGTTAAGTCAAAGAGAAGAGGAGATGACTAAAGGGATTATGACATTTAACTCCCATCAGTTGAAAAAATTTGATGAGTATAATGATATTATAAAAAATGCAAGTAAAGGTAATGGTAAAAATTCATTTGCCGAAGGCGCTCAAGCTCAAATGGGTAGGAAGGCTCTCTTTAGAGCTAACAAGATAGAACCCCCTGCTGAGTATACTTTTTGGGATAGGTATTTTGGTTTAACTGACCATGTATTAAATGCGAAGAATGTTGACAGGCTTAAAGTGGCAGGAGAAAAAGCCGCCCGTGAAGTATTTGAAACAAATGTGAACCGGATACAGTCAGAAATCGCAAGTTTTGCTGACTTTATGAAAGGTAAAGACCTTAAAAATCTAACTCCGTCAGGACAAGAAGCTGCTGATGCTTTTACCGGGTCAGTTGAGTCTCATGCTCGCAGTTTTCTTGCTACAATAAAAGATAAAGATAAAAGAGAAGCTGTTATGGATTTATTCAAACAAACTGCTGGTGATTTTATTGACTTTGAGAAGATTAAGAAGAAGGAAGTTGAAGAAGAGGCTTATGCTAAAGCTAAAGGTACTGCATCAGGTAAACTAACCAGCCAAACTCAAGCTGATATTATAAAAGCACAGCAAGGTAAATCTCCATTTGACATCTCAACTGATTTAAGTAAGAGGTTTGTTAAGATGTCTGGTCAGTTTATAAAAATAAGAGATTCTTTTGCAAGGATAAGAGCTTCTATATCAGACGAGCCATCCCCTGCTGGTGATTTATCTCTTATATTTAATTACATGAAGATGCTCGACCCTGCTTCAGTTGTAAGAGAGAGTGAGTTTGCTACCGCAGAAAATGCTGGTGGTGTAGATGATAAAACCAGAGGGTTATATAATAAAATTGTTGGTAAGGGTAGATTGTCTGCTGACCAGAGAAAAGATTTTGTTGGCAGAGCTAAGAAATTAATGGAAGGTCAGAAGAAACAACAAGGTGTTAGAAAATCAGAGTTCATAAGACTTGCTAATAAGTTCGGTGTTAAACCTGATACGGTTATTATTGAATTAAGAGACCCCGACCTTCATCCAGAAATAACAGTTACCCTCTCAGATGAACAGCAATCGAAGGTTGACGCAATAAAAGAACCTATAGAAAAAGCTAAGTTTTTAAAATCTCAAGGCTTTAAAAGAGAAGACATTAAAAATCTTTTAGGAATATAATTATGGGAAATAGTGCATTAAGTTCTCAAATAGATGCTTTGTTCGCAGATGAAGAAGAAGAGTCACCGGAAGCACCAACAGCAGTAGCAGAGGAAGGTTTAGGGGTAGAGACAGGAGAGAAAAAACCTACTGAAATATCTCCAGAGGTTAGTACCTTAGTAGATAAACTCTTTGCAGATGATGAACCTGCTCCGGTTAAAGAGAAAGGCATAGCTCCGTTTGAACAGCCAGAGACAAAACCGTTTGGGTTTATCTCTGTAACACCTCCTACGGATGAGACTCCTATCTTCCAGACATTCCAAAAGGAAAGACCCTCAGAGGATACATTAGAACCAGCCGTGCTGGAAGCTATAAAGAATATACCTGAAAGCGGATTAAATGCCGTAAAAGCTCTATATAATGTGTTCAGACACCCACAACAGACACTTGAAGCATTAACGAGTGTTGCTAAAGGTGGAGCAGCAAAGTTTTTCGATAACGACAACATTTCTAAAGAAGATGAAGAGTCCTTTGAACAGGTTGTTGAATTTTATAAAAAGAGGTTCGGAACTAAGGAAGGGTTTGAAGAAGCCTTTAGGAAAGACCCAGTAGGTCTTGCTTTAGATATATCTACTTTATTTACCGGTGGGGGTGGTCTTATAAGGACAGTAGGCAAGGTTGCTAAGACAGCAAACCTAACTAAAACCGGAGCTGCTTTACAAGCTACAGGTGATGCTGCAACTGCTGTAGGAAGAAAACTGGATGTAATCTCTTTACCGCTAAAGAAAGTTGGTGAGGCAGTTAAGAAGAGAGTGCCTAAAAACTTAATAATAAAATCCTTGCTTGATACTCCGAAGAAGAAGGGTTTTGAAGGTCAAGATTTTCTTGCTAAAGAGTTTGTTAAAAAGGGTGCTAAGTTCTCTGTTAAAGGTTTTACTCAGTTAGCAAATGATAGTAGAGGAATAAGAAAGCAAATAAGGAAGCTAATATCAGACAGAACCAGAGAAGGTGTTAAATTAAATACAGCTCCTATGGTGAGAGCCATGAATCGTTTAATTAAAAACGCTGATAACAATGCTATAACTGATGCCGGTATAAAAGCTATAAAGGTAATAAGAGATGAGTTTATTAGTAGAAATGGTATGGTGGTAACACCTAAACAAGCCCAAAGAATTAAAGTAGGTTTAAATAAAAGATATAAACAACTTAGTGAAGAGGCTGCTGGTGCAGTACAGTCAGCAAGTAAACAAGCTACTGATGTTCTAAGGGTTCAGGTTAAAAAAGCTCTTGAAAAGATAAAAGGTAACGAAAAACTTGGAGCTTTAAATGCTACTGACGGAGTTTTAATAGAGCTAAAAAGAGCAATAAAAGAAGCTATGAGAAAACACCAGAAGAGAGACTTCATAGGAACAAAAGGTTTGCTGGCTGGTGTTGGTGGTGGAATTATACTTGGTCAAGTTACAGTAGGAGGTGCATTGGCATTTGCTGCCGCTGCCGTATCTGCTGAGAAGGTCGTCACAAGTCCTGCTGTCCAGTTAGCTTTTGCTAAAGCATTAAGAAAAGCTCGTAGAAAAGTAGAACTCTTAGAGAAATCAGAGAGAGCTATCCAACCTACTTTCCAAGTAAGTAATCTACTCGAAGCTGTAGATGGGAAGGATGATAAGAAGCGAAACTAAAAAACTAATCATAAGTCTCCTTTTGAAAGGTTAATATGTTATTCAACAAAAAAAAGAAAGGTAAAGGATATGGCTCATAAAAGTAAGAGCAAGAAGTTACAGTACAATTTAACAGACCACTTCAAGAAACATAGTTCTAAACACAACAGAGTAATGCGTAGAGAAATGATTAAAGGCAACTCTGCTGATGATGCTCACGCCACAGCTAAAAAGAACGTAGGAAATTAAAAGTGAGAGGGCTATGCCAATTAAGCTGCGCCCTCTCGTATTAGACAGCTATGGAGTCTATAAAGGAGCTTTAAATTGAAGGGGGACTCCTCTATAGGAACGCATCGGCACAAACGCTAAAAATGTACCCCCAACAAAACTCTTAAACTGAAACAATTTCTCCACCGAATAAATCTAATGCCTTTTGTACTATTGGTTCTTCTTGATTAAAATGGAAAACCTTTTTTTTTAACTCAAATATCTTTATTAGTTCTTCTTTAGGAACAAGCCTACCGTTTGCTTTTGAAACCATCACATCAATAAGAAAATACTTATCTTTGTATTTTAGAAACCAATCCCTTAATTTGGAATAGTTAATAGCGTAGGCGGTTGCTGTTAATTCCTTTTTACATTTCATGCAATTACCATATTCACTACATTTGTCACAACCTGTCCAGAAAACATAGTAGATGTAATCCGCATAACAAGTTTCTTTAGTTATCCAACCATCTACTTTGTTATCTCTATCACTATATTCTTCCAAGAAGAAATTATTGCTTACAACCCTGTCATGTTTTGTGTCAATTTTATGTTCAGATTTATTGTCTCTTCCTTGAAGTATTACATCAATACCGCAATTCTTTTGTAGGAAGTACGACTTTACAATCAAATATCTTCCCTCAAAACTTCGTTCTTTCCAATAATCACTAAGTAGAATGTCTTTATGTTCAGAAAAGTTTAAATCTTTATTAAACTGCATACCGTAGAACATAAACCTCCTTTCATTAATAAGTAGGATGATATAAAATTCAATTCCATCAGATACAATACGATATTATGTCGTGAAATAACATCCAGTACAATAGCGTAGGATAATATTTAACCTGCTGCTATCTCTTTAGGTTTAGAGTAACCTATCTGTTTCATTCTTTCAGATATAAGCACATTCCTTTGCTGTGCTGTTTCTTGTTGAACCATTCCAACACCGGCATTTAAAGGGCTGGAAATAACTCTAATAAGTTTAATCTTAGAGAAATCATCTTTTGTTAATGTATCCTTTTGTAGCATTTCTATTCCTGAATCTAAAATCTGGTGGATAGTTGAAGCTACCTTCTGTCTGTCAATAATCTTTTCTGCTGAAAAATCCATAAATCTCCTTTCAATTAATAAATATGATTTTAGTGGAGTGTTCCTTTCGTAAAGGACATACCACAACACAAAAATAAATTATAATATGATACTATTCTATCTCATATTATGTCATAACATATTATTGAATCCTGTCTGTTTGATACCATTCAATTACATATCATAAAATGCGGTTAAATCCGATAATGTTAGATAAGGTACTATTCAATAATAAACTATTGAAGAACCTCTTTTTTTTCTATTGTAAACTTACCGAAGCGCTCCCTAAAAGCACCCACTCCTATAAGTCCGCACTTATTGATAATCATATCCATGTGTTCTTTAGATAATATTTCTTCATCTGAATGAATTTGAGCTTCAAAGGTTGTTCCTGATTTAATGACTTCGTATGCTTTAAAGAAAGACCTATTGACCAATGAAACTGTATAGGTTTTGACGTTATCAGGTGCAGAAATCTTCTTTCCATTAAACACATTAATATGGATAGGGTCTATTAAATTAATGCCCATAGGTATGCTGTTTTTCTTTGGGTGGGATTTGTCTTTCTGTGCGTTGAACATTGTCTGACCTGTAACTATCAGGCACTTTCTTAACATCCAAGCACCTAATATTGGGTTATTGTTTTCGTCTCTATGAAATACTGAGAGGATTTGTTCAAGAGCTTCCATAGCGTTCTGACCTTTTTTCTTAATCTGGTCAGCCCATGAAAGTAACCATGCGTTAGTTTTATCTTCACACCATTTCTTTAAGATTCCTTCTGCTCCTACTGCTGGTGCTGAACCATAAAAATCTGTGAAGAATTTACCTTTTATTTTATAAATCATATAATTCTCCTTTGATTAAAGTTTAGTAAATAAATTAAAATAAAATCTGGTCAGATTCAATTGAATCCAATGCCATACGATATGGTTCTATCAATTCAGATACAGTATAATTTTGTTGCATAGCATAGAATTAAATAAGACGACATTTGATTCAATTTGATACCATGATGTTAAATACGATATTATTAGATGCAATCAATTAATCACCCCCTTTAGGACTAAAATTATATACAATGCCATCTGGTCAGAACCAATTATATCGGATAGAATGAGAACAGGTCAGATAAAATTTCATTAAATATAATTTTATCATATTTAATTTAATAAGGTCAGATGTCATTCCTTCCTCCAACTAATTTTAGTTTCAAACTTACAACCTTGAATCAGGCTAAAATCTAACTTCATGCCATTAGGGTTGACCCCTTCCATAGCGTGAGATTTACACTTAATTATCTCAGCCTCACCACCACCAATATTGACTACAAGCTGTGGTTTTTCTAAGGTCGTCATACCACCCCTGCCGTGTGTTTTTCCACCTTCCCTCTGGATTGCAATAACTGCTATACCTGTGGTTAGTTTATCAAAGACTTCCTTTAACCATTTGCCTATAAGATAATGATTCTCATGGATTTCCATGTAGTCTATGATATTTAATCCTTCCGGTTCTATTACATCTGCAAAGTTCTCAGCACGGAGTTTAGGTGCAAACTTCCATGAGTCTAACGGTCTATCAAACTTCTTGAGCCGTGACCGGAGCATCTGCGCTCCCATTTCTGATGATAGGTAGTTGACTTTGTGCTTAAACATATTCATTTCTACCATATTGAGCATAAAAGCAGACTTCCCTGCATTTGGTTCTCCTGCTACCAGGATAATACTTTTGGGGTACGTTATTGAGTACCTTTCTATCTCAAACGGATACTTAATATCCACCACTTCATCTGTTGCATTTATGTAATCCAGTTCTTCACACTCCTTGTCAACCAACCTGTACGTTCCAGCCTGTGATGAGTGGTGTTGTATGAGTCCATCTTTCACAAACCGTTGGATTGTAACCCTAACCGCTGACTTTTCCTCCCTTGTTACGGCTTGTAACGCCATGTTACATTCTGCTACTTTCCAGTAACCTCTTTGTAACGCAATCCATTCTTCTACTTCAAACTTCCATTGATGCTCTCGTTTCTCAGTTCTCTCAATAGCGCTGTTAATTTTTACCATAACTTCTTTTTCAGGAAAAGCAGGTTTGCAGGTAAGTGCAAGATTATAAAGGACTTTACCTACCCTCTCCTTCTCCATTCCCCCCCTAACAAGGCAGTTAGCAACATGAAACATATCCTCATCCCTACCACCATCCTTAAACATCTCTGTTACGTCTCGTAACGCCTTGTTACGCTGTGTTACACCTTCTTCCTTATATATATTATATATATATTTAATATATGGTATTGGTAGTGCTTCTAAACCTTCTTTAAGTTCAGAGGGTCGTATCTGCCATTTATAAGGTTTGCCGTTACCATTGGTTGATGGAGGAAGTAAAACATATCCACCATTAGCACGGAAGTCACACCCTTTAACAACCCCTGCGTTGTTCGTTAGCTTTGTGTCTTTGCATGAAAAGAACAGGTGATTACCGCCTTTAGGTGTCTGAGATATAGGGAAATACGCTTCTGCTGGTAGATACTGCTGGATTTCGTTCTTTCCTTCCTCAGTATCTATGTCTATTACGGCAAGGTTGCTTACTGTTCCGGTCACACACCCTATATTTGCATCCGGATACTTAGTCCACCACTCTTTTATCATATCCTCTGTAACCTTCTCTTTTTGAAGGTGCTTCCAGCTAAACAGAGGTTTCTTATCTTTCCCTACCGGAAATACATTCCACCCAAACTTTTTCTTATAAGCAAGGGCATACTCCTTAATTGATTTGACCATCACTCCCCCTTAATTTAATTTTGCACCCCTTGAGTTCCGTATGGAAACAGCATTGTCACTTGTTTTGTTTAAAATTTGTCTTTCCAAGATTCTCTGTTCCCTGTTTTGGGTCACAACAAATGGGGCAAGCACCCTTGTCCTCTGGGTATTGCTCACCACATTTCCAGCAAATTATAGTTATAATCTTCATCTCATAATCCTTTCAGCAACCGCTTTAACAACCGGTACAGAAACCGCATTGCCCAGACATTTGTAGCGTTGTGTTACCCACACCTGTGACAATCACCGCATTTAGGACATCTCCTGCCATCATCTACAAACTCAAATCCACACCTATGACATTGTATCATTTCTTTTTCACCACCTTCTTTCCAGAGTATATCTGTGGTAACTTGGTTTTTTGACGTTTCTTTCATACTTTTTTTGAACCATTCTTACCTGCCATCCTCTCACCTCTCCTCAAAGACCCCAAATCCTTTAGCTATGGGGTCAAATTTCAACGAACTAATCACAGGTAACGCATACCATGCATCTTGGACAAATACCCTTAAAATTGGCAGGTAGCTCGTTACTACAGGCAGCACATTCTACCATATCTTCCAAAAATACTGCATTTAGATTCTCTCTTTCATCTTCATCCATCTTTTTCTCCTTTAAAATAAAGCCACAATAAAAATAATAAACAGCAAGAAGCATGGGCTAAATGGTGGAGACCGCTTTCTTTGTCATTTTCTTCACCTTCCCACCAATCGTCTATATGGCGTTTACACGCATTATAGTAACGAGCTTTACCTTCTGGTTGGGATGCGACTTTATGCCAATTATCGTCATCATACTTTTTAGCTCCGTGCATTAAAACTCGTATAATCTCTCTGATGCCACAAATAGGAAGCAAATCATACCTTAATTTCCCATCATCAAATTTGACTCCTTCCTTTAATCTACTTGCCACGCTTCTTAACCCTCTTTATTATCTTCTCCATTGCTTTCCCAAAGAAATACTCAGCAAAACCTATGATATTTGCCTCACTTTTTACGCATATATCATACTTCTCTGGAGCGTCATCATCTTCCCAATATCTATCAAAATGATAACAACAATGAAGTATCTCATGGAGTAATACTTTGTAGAGTTTAACTATACCTTCACAGGTAGTCTTATGTAACCAGACAACACCTCTTCCTCTAAACATATAGGAAGCTCCATCCATTTCATCTGGAAAAACATAGTAATCTGTTATATGTAGTGTATCTTTAGCAAACTTATTAGCTTTAGCTATAGGTTCTCCTAAAAAAAACCTAATATAGCTTCCTGTTCTTTCATCTTTGATTGTGAATATCATTTAACCAATCCATTATTTTAGTATTATATCCCCAAAATGGATTTCATGTTTAATAATAGGTATCGGTGCTGCGAAGAAGCGAGTTCCGCCCTTCTCAAATGATACCAGGCTGATACCTTGTTGCCAATTAGCAGTGCCGTTGATGTACTCCACATTATCAGTCTTGCATAAGCATCCGGATTCAACCCATGTGTAAGAGCCACCTCTCTTAGTTTCAAAATACTGCCCTAACCTATGAGTATGACCGGAGCAACCACTCATCCCTTCCTTCTCATACTCTCCCTTTGCAGTATAACTACTAAACTTCCTGACCAGACTGCCATGTTTGAACAGAAACTTTTTGTATGTGTAGGATTCTCTCATTTTAATATTGTGTTTTTTGATTTGCAGTAGTTCGTCTAACTTTAAATTCCTTAGAGTTGATAACGCCCTGGCATCTGACCATAAAAATCTTTGAAGTCTGTCTTGGTGGTTGGAATCTAAATTTATTATTTCCGAAGCAGGGCAATTCTTTCTCAAAACACCCCAATAGTCAACTGCTAAATCTATTTCTTCTTGTAGTCCGTTAATCCGTAGTGGGTCTTGATTAAACCGTGATAGTGCGTAGAAGTCGAGCCATTCGTGGCAGATAATGATGTCCGGTTGTAAGTGCTTACAAAACTTAAATGCCACATCAATAGCTCGTGAGTCATGGAATGGTATGTGCATATCAGTAAGTGATACAATATTAAACCTGCTCTTGTCATTAGCCATATTGTCCTCCTTGTTGTCATAGTCCTTTGTCAATGACTTCTTGTTTGGAATTTGCCGCAAAAGCGACAGCTCCATATTGTGTCATTTTTTTTAGCCATTTTTTTTGTTCAGGTTTAATTGTATCACTTTCCCCTTTAATTTCAATAGCAAAGAACCTTCCGTGCTTTATGGCAAAAATATCAGGCAATCCTTTTAGATACCCAATAGTTCTGCCATGCACACCTATGTTGTGATTCTTCCACACTAAATATCCATTCTTACGCATATAGTCAATCACATCTTTTTGTATTTCTGAACCTGTCATATCAGAATATCTTCATCTTGTTCAGGAGCTAATTCTTGTTTGAATTTCTGAACCTTATCCACTATTTGTTCGTAATCTTTTTTTAGTATGTCCTTACTTGCCGTATAACCAAAACCTTTAACTAATTCTCTTAAAGATTCTGTTGGCATATCAACAGACTTTGAAATAGCAAACAACCTCTTTGCTTGCTTGTCTGTTATCTTTGTTCCTCCCCTATAATCATCATTCTTTTGTTGGTTGTAGTCGTGAAAATCCCCCTGCGGTTTAACAGGTTGTGGTCGTGGTTCTTCTGTTAGCATTTGTTGACTCCGTTGAGCAGGTTGTGTATGTGTATCGGTCATCTCCTCATAAGGAGTACCTTCTATGCTCTCTCCTTTGTACTTTGCAAGGACAGCTACCCATCTCAACCTGTTAGCCATAGCCTTACTTCCGGCTCTTGTCTGTGCCATAGATGCTAACTGGAAAGCAGGTTTGTTTTTCCAGTTTGGTTCATTACTTAGACAAAACGCTTCTGCTCCACCTATAACAACACCATTCCGGTCAAGCACCTCTGCTCTTGCTTTAAACCCTTTAACACCATCAACGGTCACAGGTTGAGCATCCTGTGTCCGGCAGTAGCTACCATAGAACTGTCCTAATAGTAACCAGTCCTCATAACATAGATACTGTTTTCCAGATACTGTTATCGGACTCTCTTTGCTCTCAATAACAGTCTGTAGGGTTTGTGCGGCTCCTTGAGCCTCTTTCAAGACTGCTTCCGGTGGTCGTGATACCACCTGTAATTCGTTTCCCCCATTTTTAGGTACTAATGCTTGTGTCTTTCCTTCTAGTCCTGCTATTACATCTCCGTCTAACGTATGGCTCATAAATCTCCTTTAATAATAATTAGTTAATCTTTCGTGAAGCAGTTTAATTGACTTCACTTCCTCTCTGTTATACTCTGCAATCTTGTCTAATCCCCCCCCTTTCTTTTCGTTATACCACTCGTAAACCATTGAACCATCAGCTATTTTAGCAGGTATCCCTAACCTTCTCAAATAAAAATCTAACTTCTTTAAGTTCCGCATATCCCATGCACAAAGTATCATGGCTAAATCACAAACAGGGTCGTTCTGGTACTTCCTTGTGCTGATATGGCAGGTAGGTTTTACCGAATTAACTAAACTACGAAATCTGATGGTTCTCAAATCAAAATGGAAAATATTGAACCCCACGACGGAAGGATAGTGGTCAGCCAACTCCCAAAATCTCTTCAAAATAGCAACCTCATCATCTACAATGGTGTCCATAGTGCCATCATGTAGCAGGAAAGAAGCACACACTATCTTATTAAAAGTAGGGTCAACGGACATATCTTTGATTAACCCTTTATTAACATACTCCGCTTCTCTCTTCTTAATCTTTTCAGGGTCTTTTAAGACTCCCAATTTTGGTCGTGGTCGTATATCCTCCGGTACTGTAAAATCTGGTACAGTTTCTAAATCAAAGAAAAACATTTATTCACCCCCCTCCTCGTAACTAAAATCATTATCCCTTCTAAATAAATTAGTGTCTAAAAATAAATTCCTATACCAATTATAAGAATCGATTTCTTGCTCTTCTAAACTCCCACATGGTTTTATTCTTTTGCCACACATAGGTTCTCTGTCAAACTCTCCGCTTCTCTCTCTCATTTTATCCTCTCTCTCTATTTAAAAGTTAATATAAATTATACCTCATTCAACAAAGAATATAGTTTCACCTCCTCTCTCTCTTTAATAGGTAACATAAATTATCCCCTTTGTCAATTAAAAACATGATATTTTCTGTTCATCATCTGTATCGTTGCCACTATTAAATAGTTCTTGCCGGCAAGTAGGATTACCGCACAATCTGTTATTTATGCCTATCGACTTAAACTTCTTACCGCATTTTAAACACTCTCTCTCTTTCATTTTGAGTTTATCTAATCCAACGGTCTTCCTTGCTTTGTTAATGCTCCTTACGTTTCTTCTAATCTGTTGTCCGTATATTGCCATTTTATTTTCTCCTCTCTAAAACTTTCTCTTTCTTCTGTATGTGGTTGTGATTTTGAGTTTATCTAATCCAACGGTCTTTCTTGCTTTATTTAGTTCTTCAAAAATATAGTCCAGAAACTCCTGTCTTTCCTTTCTATCCATTTCTGCTTTAGTTTCATTGTATTGTTCTTCTCTCTTCTCTCTTAATAGTTCTTCTTTCTCTTTATTCATTACTCCCTCCTTATAGTGAAATCCCAGAGAGGCTTCTTTCCTTTATTATTATGCTTATCAAGCAAGATATTATTCCGCCTGGCTTTATCTATTACCTGTTTAAAATGAGCATCAGGGGCTATCCTAATGGCATCACAGAGAGCATAGTAGTCTGTTACATCAATCTTTACATACTTATTAGGGTTAGGCATTACTCCCCCCTCTCTAAAGTTTTTCTATATCTATCATTTATTTTATTAACCTCTTTGAAAAGAAAGTCAGAGACTGCCTCTCTCTCCAGTTTTGCTTTGGTTTCTTGATACTGTTCTTCTCGCTTCTCTCTTTCTTCTTTATCCATTACTCCCCCCTCTCTTTTAAAACAGTTAGTCCTATGCGATAGCAACTATCACACATCATTAAGTCCGAATTATTAACAGCAGAATAGATTTTAATAGCCCTGTCCGCAGGTTCATTACAAATATCGCAGTCTTTGTGTCTTTTAAGTTCTATCTCTGAAAATTCATCTGTATACGCTTCTATACTCTCCATTTTATTCTCCTTTTAAATAGATTCTTTTCCGTTATCATCATCACCATTTAAGTCTTGTAATGTTAGTTTAAAAGTATTGACTAATATCTCTATGTCATCCCCACTTAGCGGTTCATCCCACGCAATAGCGGACTGTATAACATTAGCAGAATCTTTAGCTATTGTTTTTAATTGACTATCCATTTTTTTCCTCTCTTTAAATGTTAATCATCAATCGTTGGAAATAAAAATATCATAATTTTCCACGCTCCCAGGATTGCTAACAGCCATAAAAACATACATAAAAATAAAACCATTTAATCACCTCTTTAAAAGTTTATTAATTAATTTATTATACTTTGACCTTAAATCAATGCCACAATTCCAACAAAATATATTAATAACGCTATACCTGCCATTATCAGAATTTAAAGATGCCCCACAATTATCACAATATAAACTATAACTTTTCATTTAATCACCTCCTTTCTATCCCCATTGTTCAGCCATAGCATTTGCTATTCCGGGGAATGTTTTGCTTCTAATTTTAGCTCTTTCTTTTGGTGGTAATTTAAAAGCATCTGCATACCATTTAGGCATAGACTTACCACTTTTAAATTTAGTTTGCTCTCCTTTATCAACATGACTCTTTTTACCTAACAATTCATCTTGTTCAAAATGAACTAATGGATGAAGGTTCTTTAACCACAAACAAGTTTTTTTACTAAAAGAATCTCCAAAATAATATGGTTGTATTATTTGAGTTGGCTTCTTATATATTTTGCTCATTATTCCTATGGGATTCTCAATAGCTGTCTTAGGTATGTTTGAATTAGCAAACTCCATAAAGAAATCTATACCCTGCTGTTGTCTACCATCTTTCCTTTTTTGCTCAAACCAAGCCGCACCGGACACAGCAAGATGAGTACAGGGTGGAAAAGCTATCATCATATCCCAATCCTTATCTAACTGCTCAAGGACATCTCCCTTTATATGCCAGGCAGGTTGACCACCTGAGCAGTCTTGAGTGTCACAGCTATATGCTTCATGACCTTTAGCTCTAAAGGCTTTACATACAGCTTGAGACTCCTCACAAGCTATCAGTATTTTCATGCTTCTCCTTTATGTTGTATTACTATCAGAGACCCCTAAGAGTCTCCTTGATAGTAACACTACACAGTTAGGTAGGGAATACCATCTCTTAACTGCTCATTCAAGATAGTAGCATCAGGGTACTTCTTTAAGATAACGCTTTTTGTATGTTGGTCATACAGTCTCTTGATTGACATATACTCACCCTCTTTATGAGTAGGGAGAGTCCACATTGTTTTCTTCTTAGCATTTCTTTTAAGCCATTTGTGCTGTTCTATTTTGTCAAGAAGCTCAGAGAGAATGATGTCTAAAGCTCCATTTTTTCTGCCATATTCATAAAGAACTTCCATAGTAGCTTTATGCTTATGTTCATAATCAAACTGAAAACCACCACCCCAAGCATCATCTAAAGCATGAGCTACAAACTTCCCATCAAAATATAAGTCTCCAGAAAATCCTAACTGACCATCGTGACCTCTAAATGATTTAATCTTTTTGATTTCTAATTTCATAATATTCACTCCTTATAAAAAGTTAATAAATTTTAGTTTTTCTTGTTAATTCCAATTCCAATTCCAAAACACCTCCTCTCTCTCCTCCTCTCTTTAATAGATTATAAAACCATTAGCAAAGACAACCATAGGTTGTCCGTGCCGTTTGTTTAATAATCTTAACAGCAAGCTTCTCCTTCTCTAACTTCATAACCGCATTGGGAACAGTCGCAAACATCAAACCAATTTTCTTCCTCACTATCATATAATTTCTTTTCATTCGGACATCCGATTTCGTGGCAAAACATACCATTAATCATTAACACTTCGCATTGGTCACATTTCATTTTATTTACTCCTTAAATGTTTGAGATTTCTGTTAAGTAAGATTTTGCCTCTTTAGAATATTTAAAGCTATCGTCATAGTCTTCAAATGACTTGCTCTTATTTTAAATACTTCTTCAAAATTCGTTTTCCGAAAATATGCGGACTGCATAAGGCCATATTTAACCGGTGTTTTGCGATACAGTTCCCAAACATCAATATCAGTTTGATTACCATTACGCTCAAAAGAATAACCGAATTTTATGGTGGTTGAGCGGACTCCATAATTCTTTATGGAATCTCCAAAAAATTGCATTGACTTCCTGGTAAAATACTCTTGTGATAAATTTTGCCTTTTTTCAGTCTCTCTTTTTAGTTCGCTTACTGTCATTTTATTTACTCCTTTATAAAAAGTTAATAATCAATTTTCATAAAACACGCTACTGCGTTTTACATTCCAAAATTGGCAAGAAGCTGGTCTCTTAACTCACATATACAAACATCATTTTTTTCTAATCGTGGTATCGTTCTAACCACATAAAACCAGTCATCTCTTTTATATACACAAACATAATGATATCCGTATTGAAATAACTGTTCAGCTAAAAATTCTGCGTCTTTTTGTTTTTTGAATCTTGACATAATAACCTCCTCTCTTTAGTTTCTCCTCTCTCTTCTCTTTAGTTTCTCCTCTCTCTTCTTCTCTCTCTCTCCTCTCTTTAATAATATTTTTAGCCAAAAAAAAACCCAAAGAATCTATAGACTCTTCGGGTTTTAATTAATGTAGTGGAAAAGCTACCAGTACATTTTTTGTCTCTGGATTAAAACAGTAATTGCATTTTTTACAACTACCCGGACAAACAAAAAATCCTTTTGGTTTGGTTTCATTACGAATTACTACAGCTTTATGTTTAGAGTTTTTATGATTTAATGAATCGATAACCCGGAAATTGCCCGGTATATTACTAAAATTAAATATATGCATTGATTTGGTGTAAGCATAAAAAAAGACGTCGGGCAAGATGTTCGCTACCTTGATAGACTTATCGATTAAGTCTTGACTGTAGAAGTCACCACTTTCAAAGTATCTAAAAGTGGTATTTTTTGTTTTTTGAATTGCAATAACAAGATTATCCGCAAAAGAGGTTTTTTTAGTACTTGCAAGGTTTCGCATTCTACAGGGTAAAACTGTTTTGTGATATTGTATTTCTGCTTTTCTTGCATAACAATCTACCATACATTCTTTGGTTTTGCCGGGACAGGTTATAAAACAAGGTAGATTGAAAATTGTAGTGGTTTCGGGTAGTTTACTATTGCCCTTGCTAACAGTTAAATCTTTCATTTCTCTTATCACCTACCTTTCTATCATTAGTTTATGATACTAAAAAAAGGCCTAATAAAAATTAGGCCTTCAATAGTATAATAAATCAAGAAACTTTTACAATAAGGTTATCTTGCATTGTAACTTTTGCGAAGAATTCTCTGCCTTTACGCAAGTGAAACTTCGGATATTCCGGAGAAAAGGGCCTATTGCAACCGCAGAAATTCCCGTTTGATAAGTACTCCGGACCGAATATCGATGTTTCAGTGTAGTCAAGTGCTTTGCCTAAATTTTCTTTCAATTCCTTTTTTGATTTGTAGTTTAAAACTATCATTTTATTTATTCCCTAAAAAATTGTTTAAAGACTGAAGTAATAATAGCTGTCATAAGTTCTGATTTTACTTTTATCTGTATGGTGTTCGATTAATTCTAAACAAAACCCTTCAGTTTCATTAGCAGCTTTTAAAGCTTTAGCAAATAAAGGGAAGTCACAATCTTCTTCTAAATATGCATAGCTACCACGTTGATAAGAATAACTTGAAATTTTACTTGCAATTCCTAATAGTATTAACAGTCTTTTTGAGACTTTTAGCCATGCATGGCCGGAATCTGAATACATATTTAACTTCATTCTTAATCACCTACCTTTCTATAATAAGATAATAAAAGTTATTAGTATTACCTAATAATATACTCTTTTTTTTTAACTTGTCAAGTAAAATATCAAATTATTTTAACTTATTTTAATTTAAATATTGTGATTTTAGGTATGCTCTGCTATTAGTTAAGTAATAATAATCGATTCTAGGGGCTGTTATGGACGTCGAAAAAGAACAAAAAATAGAAAATACAGCAATTGAGCGTAAAATTGCCAAATTAGACATTAATCAAGCTGTTAAAATGCGGTATATAAACGGTAATACATACAGAGAAATAGGGGAAAGATTCGGGGTATCGCATCAAGCGGTAGAACAAGCACTGTCAAGGTTTAAGAATTTATTTAACATTACTCAAACAAGTCAGTATATAGCTGATAATTTACATGGTGTTCTGGCAAATATTAATGCGAAAATGCTTCTGGAATTAGTTGAGCCGGACAG
>Ga0208790_1000499_pt1 | contig 19202 bp, 23 predicted proteins | sample 10_taG_FD_184083 | JGI IMG/M metagenome (GOLD analysis project Ga0208790, IMG submission 184083) | Marine viral communities from the Subarctic Pacific Ocean - 10_ETSP_OMZ_AT15264 metaG (SPAdes) (version 2) | ecosystem: Environmental > Aquatic > Marine > Oceanic | place: Pacific Ocean | collected... | reverse complement strand
ATTTTAAATTTGTCCCCATCACTATTATCAAGTCCCATTACCCAACGCTGTGTACCAGTTTCTAAGAATTGTAATATAGCATCACCAGTACCTGCTTGTTCTATTGTTAATCCAGCAGAAGAGTCAGTAGCAGTTGTATTTTCGTAAATATGGAGTGGACTTGCTGGACTCGTTGTCCCAATTCCGACATTGCCTCCTTCAAGCCAAGTCATTATATCGTTTGAGTCAGTGTTATTCCTTATATATAATCTTGTAGAATCCGCACCTATGACATACTCAACACTTGGAGAACCTGTTGTTCTTTGTAATTCAAGAAGTCCATCTGACGATGAGTTATTAATAGTTACAACTCCTGCTGTTCCACCTACTCCATTAACAACACTAACATTACCTGTAAAAGCACTTCCTGATAAATGGGCAGTATCAGCATCAAGATAAGCACTTGCGATAGCAGTTCCATTCCATACACCTGTACCTATTGTGCCTACCGAAGTAAGTGAACTTGTAACTACTGTGCTTTTTAAAGTTGTATTTGATAAAGTATTTGCATCTGCCGTTACTGTAATTGCAGCTGAACCATCAAAGTCTACCCCATTTATAGCTCTTGCTGTTGCTAGGGCTGTTGCTGTATCTGCATTACCAGTTACATTACCAGTTATACCACCTACAAAAGTACCTGTGATTGTTCCACCACCTGATATATCACCACCACCCATAGCGATATTACCTGACATTGTTCCACCTGCAGAAGGTAAGTATGCCTCTGTATCAGTAGACCATGCTGGTACTCCATTGGCTACTGTTAATACTTGTCCTGTGCTTCCTATGCCAAGTCTAGCTAAAGCACTTGAATTAGCCCTGTATATAATGTCTCCTGTAGTAGTCGTAGTAGATAGAGTACCATCTTTAAAAGTGAATGTACCATCTCCATCACCAGCTAAGAACTGATTGGCTGACCCATCTCCAGTAACCTTTAGCTCATCAGCTCCAATAGAACCTTGCCCTGTAGAAGCAGACTGACCCATTATAATTCCATAGAAATCTGCCCCTGAGCCTGGAGCAGAATCGAAAGTAATTGTAGAGCCACTTACTGTATAAGCATCGGGAGTATGTTGTATTACACCATCAAGAGTAATAAGTAAATTATCTGCTTTAGGAGTCACACTTACACCACCTACTTGTAAAGTATAGGTAAGACTCGAACTCATAGTGAGGTCATCTATAACATAGAATGTCCCTGCGTTTGTTACTCCGTGTCCTATATATGGCATTCCAAATCCTTAATTCTTTTATTCATCTTCTGCATCTCTGCCAATAGTAAGACACTTAATTTTTGATAGTCCACATTCTTAGGTTCGCCATCTTTCATAATGGCTAACTCTGGTACTGATTCAGCAACTTCCTCAGAGATAAGACCAAATTGCTTACCCTCTGCTAAGTCATAACCAAAGTTTTCATAATCTTTTTTGTAGTTATATGATACAGGATTCAAATTGTAGATGGCTGATGAATCAACTGCAAGGTCAGTTACATTCTTTTTGAAATTAGCGGATGAACCTGATGCGTAGAATGTGCCTGCTACTTCAAGCTTATATGAGGGAGTGTCGTCCCCAATTCCTACATTGCCGTCTGGTTTAATTGTAAATCTTTCTGAAAGTCCACCATTAGAATCATTTGTTCTGATTGCAAATTGACCAGAAGTATCATCATCTTGACGACTAACATCTATTTGAGCAATAGCAGTTGAATCATTAAAAAATCTTACAATTCCGAGTGTACTATCACCAGAATTTCCGTGACCATAAATTTTTAACATTCTTTCAGAGCCATCAGCTAAGCCACTTGTCCCGATGCCGACATCCCCTGCAAATGTGGCTGTTGTTGATGTTAAAGTAAGTTGAGCACTATCGTTTACTGTAAGATAAAGATTCCCTGCACCTCCATTGGCAGATGTCCTTGTTCCTATCCTTGCACCACTATCTCTCCATTGAAATAATTGTGTAGTACCATAATAATTTTTAGCAATAAAATTTACACCACTTGACCCTGCCGTTGTATTATCGTTATATACTTGTATATATCCATTACTATCATCCTCTGCACTTTTCTGTACCAGAACTTGACTAGCAAATGTGGCGTTGCCAGCAAATGTGGCGTTAGTACCATCAAGTGTTAAAGCAGTAGAGCCTTTAGATTTTAATAAAAAATTTCCAGCATTACTTGCCGTTCCGACTGAAGCAGATAAATCATTATATTGAGAAAAGAAAGCATAATCTCCCCCTGATGCATCTCCATTTGATGCATCTACAACTATATCGGCTTGACCTGACCCAGTACTCCCTACCACCAAGATAGAATTACCACTTTGTGTTACATCAACTCTTCCAGCAAATGTGGCGTCGCCGTTTGTATCCCAATATACGGGACTAAACCAACTTCCCCCGCTTGCTCTTGTGTATAAGAGCATCCTATTTTCAGAAACGTGCCACATCCAACCTCTATTTTGGTCATTTTCCCAAAACTTAATTGAAGGGGCTGTTCCATACATATTAATCCCGCCACCCCAAGAGGTACTACCATTCCCATCATCATACCAATCCTTATTTACCGATACCTCCCCAGCAAATGTGGCGTTTTTAGGAGATGAATGGGTTGACCCGTTAATTTGTAAAAGCATTTCATCGTCATCGTCTCGAAACTTAAAACCTTCGTTACTATTTGTAGAATAAATTGACCAGTAACTTTCAAGACCTATATTGTTTCCCCAATTTACATTTCCAAATTTAATTTTGTCAGTCGTACCTGATGTTTCATCAAAAATTATATCCCCAGTAAATGTAGTTTCACCTTGAGCAAACGCAATCTCACCATCATACCAATAACCATCAGAAGATATTTCTACATACTGAGTACCATCCCAGATGAACTCAACTTTGGTATTAATCCACCGTTTATTCATCAATCTCCTCCAATACAAATTTATATTTCTTACCTGTTAATTCATTTCTGATAGCCAGATATTCTTCTTCTTCCCAAATAGTATAGTGTCCATTATTAACTGGGCTTTTAAGGATTAAATCTCCAGTACGGAATGAACCTGCTTGACATTGACCAGTAATAGTCAAAGAACCAAGAGTACCTACTGAAGTAATAGCAGATTGAGTTGCACCAGTTACTGTAGCAGCTGTACCTGTAGTATTCTGATTAAGGGTTGCGACTCTAGCTGCTGCTAAAGTGCCAGAAGATATATTATCAGCATTGGTTGTATCAGTCGTGGCAGAAGTTGCCAGACCATGAGAACCTACAGAGGTTAAAGAACCGCTAAGTTTGCTTGTTGCAATAGCGGCTGAATTATTTACATCGGCATTAACAATTGTGCCATCAGTGATTTGAGCAGAAGCAACTGCACTTAGCGTAGCCAAAGAGCCAAGCCCATGACTCCCTATGCTTGTTACTGCACCGCTTACCTTAGAGGTAGCGATAGCTGCTGAAGCATTTACATCCGCATTTACAATTACGCCATCAGAGATGTGCGATGATAGAATCTCATCGTCACCAATCTGAATTGCTTGTTCTGCTGGTTTAAAACCATGATAGGCCACTAGGTGATCTCCATAACTGAAATAAGCAAGTCCACAGAAGATGTAGCACTTGCTTTTGCTTGAATAGCATCTGTTGTTTGCAAGACCAGTTTATTGCCCTGCATAATTTCTAGAGTACCTCCTGCTGGAACGGGTAGACTTTTACCAAGATAACTATTAGCATTTGTTTCCACATCAGCAGTATCTGATACTACTAACACATCTGCAGTTACACTACTACTAGTTATATTAGCAAGTGATATTCCAAGAACAACAGCAGTAGTGCCAGCTGGTACAGTATAATAAGCAGCTAAACTTGTAGTAAGACTTGGCTTTGTTTTTAATTTAAAAGTATTAGCCATTTATCATCCTAACGCTATCGCTAAAGCAGTCGCAGTGTCTACTGTAGCAGCATTTCCACCAATTATAGATTTTACTGTGTCGTCACTATCCTTAAAATAGACTGTGCTTACATCAGCATGATAGTTTATAGCCAATTCTCCGTATTCCAAGCTACCTGCACTTGGGGCTGGACTAGAAGTCCCGCTCTTCTTCATAAGAAGAATTTTATTATTACGAGCCATATGTTACTCCATTTCTAGTATGAGCCACCATCAACAGTCGCTGCGTGAATTGTCCCTAATCTTAAGTCAGATAAAGCGAATCCTGTACCACTCTTATTTACTGTAGTAGTAGGAGCAGACTGATTACCCTCAAAGAGAATAAATTCAGTTTGGTCTGCATCCCAAGCTAGTCCAAGATACTTAGTTGTAGCAGACTCTACATATTTACCATAGAAACCAATATCTACTGCATTTGCACTATTCCCACTAGCATAAGCCACTAAAGGGTCTTCAACAGAAACCGTTGCCACATTTGTGGTCACAGTGTCACCTGAAACGATAAGGTTCCCAGCGATAGTAACGTCATTTGGAAGACCAATCGTAACCGTTCCACCAGACTCAGCTACTGTCACCTCATTAGAAGTACCTGAGAATGTCATAGTACCACCGAGAGAAGTTGCTGTTGTGTTAGAACCATCACTTATGGTTATTGCTGAATTGGAAAGCTTTGCATTTGCAATTGAACCAGCTAACATAGCATTAGTAACACCAAGAGCTTTCACTCTAACAGTATCACTATTTGTCTCAAGAGAACTATTATCTAATTTAACTGCAAGAGTATTTGAGGATATTTGAAGTCCATCCCCAGCCACATCATCGTTAATCATTGTTCCTTGAATTGCGTCAGCTGCAATTGTAAGAGCACCACTACTATTTATAGTAGCATCTCCACTCATTGCTTTATTATCCCAAGAATCTGAACCATCATAAATCAACAAATGCCCAGTTGCTACTGAGGATATAGTTGTATCAGTTAATTCAGAAAGAGCGTCTTTAGCCGCTACTTGGGCATCTACATATGCTTTAATACTCTGCTGAGTCGCTAATTTAACAGCACTATCATCTCCCATATTATCTTGGTCAACAATAGGTGCTCCAATCCACGATTTGGTAGTCGCATCAGTTGCTATGTAAAACTTGCTATTATCTGTACTAAATAGGGGTTCACCTGCAACCATGCTACCAGAAGGTACAGAGCCATCGGCTCCTCGCCTTATTTGTATTGCATTATTTCGTGCCATAGTTACTTCCTTGTTTCATTGTTAATAGGAACCGCCATCGACAGTTCCAGATATACTAGTGACTATCTCATTCCATGAGTCTTCATCCCTAGCATAAAGTTTATCGTCATCGGTATCATAATAGAGGTCTCCCTCAGTTCCAGAACCAGGAAGAGTTGTACTCTTTAATACACCCTGGATTGCGGGGTTCATAACCTCCACATCGTCTGTTCCATCGTCTGTATAAAGAAGTCCATCCGTGCCTTTAAAGACAAGTTTTGTATAAACATCCTTTATTTTGTTAGGGCCTGATAATGATCCCATTAAAAATTCTCACTTATTATTTCTACTTCTGTATAAGTAGGAGCACTCACAGACTGATCTGTATAAGATGCTGAACCTACTGTAATTGCACTTAGCGTTGGACTTGATGGTGTAGCAACAGAGGTAAAGTTATCAGTAACAAATGAATTGAAATACTGATTCCCTAAATCGGTAAAAGCCCAACCACTGAGATCATCGAACTCAGTCGTCCCAAAATTATTTCTTTCCCAATCATATGCTCTAGTATTTATTGCCATTAATAATCTCTTCCACTTCGTCCGCCACCATAAGCTCCCATTCTACCACCTGGGCCAGGAGGACTAATATTTTGCTGCAAATGACCTGAAACTCTTGTTTTCAATTTATCAAGCCAACCTCTTTCAGGATTATCTTCTAATGTCTGAGCGTCACGCATGGACGCATCTGGCATTACCGTATTAGGAGCTGGGCCTTGGAAACCTTCTGGTAAATCTTGAATCCCTTGATCTCTCATGCTCTCTGCCCTATCGTATAATCCTGAGAGGTCATCTCTCTGTCCCTGAGAATATCTTAGAGCTCTCTCTGTATTTGCACCTAGTATCCCATCCTCTTTTAGAGACTTACCATCTGCACCCTTTATTCCAGCAGCATTCAATGCTCTCTGCATCGAAAGAACTTCTTCGTTACTTGACGGATCAAATGTTCTCGCTGCCTTTTGAGCATATCCAGCCCCAGCAGCTCTAGCCACATTCTGTTTTCCACCCCAGTCTAAATCTGGAGTTGGGACAGCATCTCTTCTATCTACAGCAGTCTGCATTTGCTGCTCTATTGTCCTTGGGCCATATTCTCCACCCTCTTTAAACTTAGCAGCATGGTCTCTTACTTTCCCCAGTAACCCTTTTATATTCTTTCCAGGATACCATCCTTGTTTTTCTTCATTGTATGGCATGATAACCTCCTTTAAAAGTCGACTGCCTTTATGTACTTAACGGTGCCAGCCCTTGCCCTATAAGCAAAACTTCTTCCTTCTTTAACACCCTTTTCAAATTTTTCATGAAAATACTGAGCCAATTGAATAGTCTCAGGCTTCTTTTCATACCCTAATGCTATAGCTTTCGCAACTACATAATCATGAAATTGCGATGGAAAATCACTTACAGCTGTCCATGAAAACCCAACAGCAGAAGGCTCAGTAAACTGTGCAGCCTTCTTATAGTAAAATAAAGTAATTTTCTTACCATCCTGAGCCGTGGTTGGAGATGTAAATTTCTCAGTACTAGGATTAAACTTCGCAATCCCAACCGCATCTCTTTCAGTCCACCAAACCCACTGGTTTAAAGCATACTTATTACTCCAGGTATCTACATAAGTCCCAGCCATTAAGTTAAGTCCCTTCTTATCGGTCTACCAACTAACTTTGGTATATTCACATGGTCTGCACTACCATCAGCACTCTCCATATCTACCGACTTAATTTCAAGAATTGCACCATCTAACGCATAATATCTTTGACCATCAGCTAGGTCAAACTGTGTAGCTTTTTCAAGCATTCTTGTCCTCTGACTATACTCATCCTGAGATATGTTAAGCATCTTAACGATCTCGGTCACCCCCATATCTGGATGATGCTGCTGAACCATTTCTACCATCTCTTTTAATTTCAACGTCTTACTCTTTCTACAGTACTATCTGTCATGCCTGGTGCAGTATATGGCATCATAAATTCACCAAGTTCCTGTTTTACAACTTGATACTGGCTCTGAAGCCATTGGTAATCTGTGGTTAACTTACTAATAATTGTAGTATAAAGGGAAATCTTTTTTTGTAAATTTACATTATACTCTGAAAGATCATCTTGTAACCTTGCAGATTCCTTTTGTAATTCAGTAGTATAAATAGTTGCCTCATTCTGAACTCTTGCAGTCTCCTTCCCTAATAAATTGGTATATGCAGAAACTTGTTGTTGCATCTGAGAAGTTTTAAGAGTTAATTCAGTTGTATATATGGAAGCTTCGTTTTGCACTCTAGCAGATTCCTTTTGCAATTCACTCGAATATTTAGTAGCCTCTGCCTGCAATCTAGCAGACTCTTTCTGTATCTCAGCAGTATATATAGTTACATCTGTCTGTGTTTTTTGACCCTTGAGTTCTAATTCTGCCTGATATTTACCCAACTGGCCTGTTATCCTTTGAGTCTCTTTCTGTACCTCCCCTTGAAATTTATTTAATTGGCTTGTTATCTCTTGAGCCTCTTTTTGAACTTCATTGCTATATATCTGAGCTTCATTTGCAACTCTTTGCATTTCTTTTTGTAATTGATCTGAATGCTTTTGACTATCTGCCTGTACTCTCGCAGTCTCTTTCTGCAGTTCAGTCGTATATTTTGAAACATTGACTTCAAATTGTTGAGTCTCTTTTCCCATGCTAGCTTGGAATCTTTGCAACCAAGCAGAAGCTCTCTGTAGTTCCTGCGTAGCAACTTGTATCGTAGCCTGAGTCATTTCCTCATCTTCATCGGCTAACCAATATCCAGCACTTTGAGCAGTCGCATCATCTCCACTGCCACTTGCTTCATCAGTAGCTAGACCAACATTTATAAGAGCCTTTACTTTTCCTAATGCATCATTATATTCACTATCAATACTAGTTGATATAGAAAGAGTTGGGAGAGTAGTGCTCACATCAACTGTACTAGGAGGAGATATTGAATTCATATCAATAGCTGATGGCAAGTCAGCAGTAAGACTAAAATCAGCTGGCAATGATGTAGAAGTAGAAAAGTCACTCGGTAACCCAGTACTAAGAGATATAGTGGCTGGCAATGACTTAGTTATGCTAAGAGCACTCGGCAGAGCAGAACTAATACTTATTGCAGATGGCAAACTAGCGGACACTGAAATAGCAGATGGCAATGCAGTTGATCCCATATTGATTGCCGAAGGTAAACTACTAGAAACACTTAGCGTACTCGAATAATCAGATATAGCATCAAATACTGTGGTATCCGAATCTAAATCAGTGGGTAATAATGCCCCCATTGAAGCCATTTTATTATGTAAAAGTTGTACTGCCGCAAATAAAATTACTGCATGATATAACTCACTAGGAAAATTACTTATACTAGTATCATCAAAAGCAACTGTAACATCAGGTAAGACTATACTTACTATCGCTGTTTGCGTTGCTGTTGGGGTGGGCTTAACAGTGAGCACCTTATTATCAATATAATAAACAGGAGAATCCTTTCCTGCGTAATAGATACTATCAGCATTAACAACATTACTCCGATAAGCAGCGTTCACTGGGCTACATTTTAAAGCCTCGGCAGTTCCATCGTCAGCATTATTCCTGACCACATCTATTATTTTGCTATTAGTAGTAAGTGAAAGAGTCGTAGGGGAATTGCTTAAAGTACTCGCCTGAGCAAATAATGGCAATAAATCTGGATTGGTCTTCTCAATCTGATTTATAACCCACTTAACTCCAGCCCTTAGGAACGAAGTAATAGCTGCGTCTTTGCCAGTTACACTTCCCGCATAATAACTTATATCTGTACTAAAAGCCATTAGGTTTCTTGCCCTTGTCTAGTCCTAGCCATTTTTTCGCTCTTACTCATCTTCTTAGCTTTAGGAATTTTTCTATTGACTTTTTTAGCTGTAGATAACAATTTACCACGAGATACTCCCATCTTAGAGGCGTAGTACCTTATAACAGACATCCTATTCTTTCTCATAGCAGTCATGAGCACTTTCGCTACTGCACTAGTCATTTTTTACTCTTCTTGGTAACTTTTATCTTACCACGATCTTTTATATTTTGTTGTCTGCGGCTATTATCATTGACTTCTTCTTTTCCAGATTGCCAGGGGCCACCGACATCATTACTTGTTACTATTTTCATATTTACCTTTCCAGTATGGGGGGCCATAAAGACCCCCCTTAAATTACTGAATTATGCGAACTTTAACAAGGTATGAGTTTCTGGTAAAGATATTTCTAGACCTGCTTCGGTCAAGATTTGATCTTTCCGTCCATCAACATTGTTATTTTGTACATTAGTGATAATGTGCGTATCTCTCGATGTGCCATTAGCAGCTAACGGACGATAAGCTACATTCTTTAGATCAACCATAACAGCATAGTCTTCCCACATACCCCTGAATAAAGGCTGTTCGACCAAGTGTAAATCACCGTAAAGAGTATTTACTCGTGTTACATTATGTCCGAATGAACCTTTAACATTCTGGATATCTACGGAATAACCATTTGAACCACCACTAGTTGTAGCAGTGTGTCCAAGTGCCATTGTGTTGCCTAAGAAAGAGCTTCCGCCAAGTTTGTTAAAGTAAGACAAGACTTTGCGTGAAGCAAGGACTAGTTTATTCCCGCTATTACCTGATTCAGGTGAGAAGACATCTTCCATAGCATCAATAAAGTCATCATAAGACGAGGAAGCATAAGTAAAGGTTTTAATCTTACCATAAGCTTCTGTATAGGGTACAATACCCCATGACCGTCTTACAGGCCCTGTTGATGTGGAATCGTCCGAACCTACGCCAAATAACATTGCGTGTTCTAAATCCATCTTGTGTTCCATTAACTTTTCTTGCCATACTCGCTTGTACTCATTAGATACACCACGATAGCGGGTAGCTAATGAAGTTCCACTAAACAAAGAGATTGCCGTCTTAAAAATCTGACAATATCCTTCTCTATCATAGAACTCGTCTTTCCATCCTTCAGGATCAGTTGAACCTTCAGCAAAAGCTGAACCAACGATTTGACCCTTGCCATCGGCACGAAAGATTAACTTAGAAGCAGAAGCCTCTGCAATCTCTCCGCTGACTGAACCCGTAGGCTTATAAACAACTTTTATAAAAGTACCATCAATTTCAGCATAAGCAGCATTGCTTACATCTGGAGTTGCGTTAATTTTATAATATGCTTTAGCCGCAGTTTCAGAACCGACGCCTGCATCAGTACCGTTAGCATCGTACTCACATTCAATCACTACCATTTGTCCTTCTAGAATGAAGTTCGGGAGTGTTGCTGTGGTTACGACCCTGCCATATTTATCATATAGACAATCAACCTGCAAGTTAGTAAGGTTGAAGTTAGCATCACTACCACTATGTGCAGAGGTAGTCATTGCTGTTTTTACTTCAAAATTACGACGTTGCCATTGATGACGCTGCTCTAAGAATTTAAAAACAGGATCATCAGTAGGTTTCTTGGCTACTTTAGACAAATATGAAAAGAATGGAGACTGTTTAGGAGCGAGTTCTGACACTTTTTCCCCGAAATTGTACATTCGTCTGGAATGATCAATCGAGGATGACTGCATACCGCCACCAGCGGTTATACTATATTGATTTGCCATCTTTAACTCCTATTAGTTTTAACTCCAAGGGTTCTGTTTATTATAGTCAGTTATCATACTATCTATAATCTTATCTTCTACAGAGCCCTCATTCTGTCTCGTTTGAGAAGGCATAACTCCCATCGAAGCAGGTATTTGCTGTGCCCTCTTAACCTGTTGAAACTCACCAGAGGGTGAATTCGTAGGTTGCTGAGGGGAGCCATAGCCCCTATCCGATGCATATAATTTCCAAAGGTTGTCAAGACTGATAGAACTCGGATCAGACATAACTCTTACGAAATCTTCGGCAACCTGTGAATCAACCTTATATTGATCCATAATTTGACTTCTTATTCCGTTCAATTGCTCTGCCTGCTTTTGCTCAGCGTCACGACGCTGTATATCATCTTGACGATCCCTGCGTAACTTTCCTCTCTCATCTTCCATCATAGCCATTTGGTACTCGAACTGTAAGTTCTTGTGCTCATCCATTTGGTCACGCCAAACCTGCTCACTTTGAACAAATCTAGCACTTTCAGATGAGGGGTCGGATAACGCCTCGTCCATTGAGAAATTATAAGGTTTCTGCGGCTTCTCGGGTGGAGCTGGAAATTCTGGCTCAGGGGCCGCCTCAGGTTCTTCCTGCTGTTGTTGAACTTGAGGTTGTGCAGCCAATGTATTAAATTGGGTTTGCAACTGATCACGCTCATTACGCAGTTTATCTGCCTGGGACTGCCAGTACTGATACCGTACTTCTTCGTTACCTGGATTAACTTCTACAGAAGGTTCTACCTGAGATTCTGACTCTGTACTAGAGTTCTCAACAATTGCTTGTTCAGTTTCATCTGGGAAGGCTTCTGATACGCTACCCTTCTCTCCACCAAAAATGACATCATCGACCAAAGAGCTCTCCTCTGTCTGTAGATCAACACTGTGAACTTCAGGTGGAGGGGAGGTAGTCAATTGTTCTAGTTCTGCCATAATAGTCTCCTATTTTTTAGACTGCTTCTTCTTAGGGCTTGAAGAAGGTGAGCCTGGTTTAGAGGAAGCTTCCGCTACCTCTTTTTTAACTTGCCCTAAAGCGTCATCTAGGCGTTTCTCGAATAGAGTGCCAGACATTTTTGCCCGATTTTCAGTTCCCTTCAAATTGGACTTCGTTTTTTCGATTTCGGCTTTCATTTTGGCGTGATAAATTTCACGCTCTCTTGTCTGCAAGTCTCCTTGCATACTTTTTATAGTCTCAGTTGCTTGCTCCAATTGGCCTTTCAACTGATCTATTAAATCTGTTCTTTGTAATACGCCTTCCATATCAAAGACCTCTGTCTTCTTTAATACTTCTTGCTTATCAATAATACCCTTTTCATACGCATCCATATACATTTCAAGTTGAGCCATCCTATTCGTCGGCATCGTTGACCCTGTAACTACAACTACATCGTACTTTCCAACTGTTATGTCATTTAAAACTTTAATCTCGCCTGAATGGTCATCGTACAACCGTTTATTAACGACATACTCGCTCATACTGTTATTAGGCTGAATTAACCTAACGATCTTCTGAGTAGTGTATAATTGCTGCATTATAGGGATAACTATCTGTCCCAACCTGTTTAATCCAGCCTCTATATCGGCAAGTTTACTCTTCATCTTTCGCTGACCAAACTCATCTAGACTTACAGTGGCCTTATATGTATGAGGAGCAACAGCTGAATTACCCATTGTCATCTCATATAAACCCAATTGATGATCAATGTCATTCTTAGCAGTAGTCTCATTGTTATATAGCTCGTTCGGTAGGGGAGTTGGCTGAACTGGTGTTGGCTGCCCTTGATCAAAATCAACCTCGATGGCTACTCCAGGCTGGGCCCATTTCTGCTCGAACTCCCTCATATCTACCGAACCTGATGGTATTAAAATCTTTGTATTAGTACTAGTGGTGGCATGGGCAATAATTAAACTTCTCGTTTTATTGATGTATTCCTGCATACCCTTAACCATACGAACATCTGACATTGGATAGGGGGTACGGGTATGTTGGTTCATAAAGAACACAATAGGATACTTATCAATTGGGAGGATACGAGAATATAAATGTTTATCGCCCATGATCACACATTGCTTAATTCTTTTTGTTGGGACTGTGACCACTTCAATAGCTCCCGATTGGACAAGATCAGCAAATGTTATCTCCTGGACATCAGGCTCTTCTGGTAACTCTAGGTTACCCTGAGCCCTACCTTGCTCTAATTGCTGCTGATAAATTTGCTGTAATTGCTGAATAGCAGCCTGAGCTTCTTCTGGCTCTACAACAGTCTGCCCCTGAATTATCCAGGCGGGTTGTCGTAGATACTCCTCAAACTCCTTATCATCCAATAAGTCCTCATCCCCAGTCATACTCTCATAGACCCTATGATGATCAATCATTAGAGCATAGTATCTTTCATACCCTCTAATATATTCATCATTATCACCAAAGTTTGCTATTGTCTGTACTTCTGGAGACTCAGGCCAAGTCGTCTCACCATCGTCTTCTCTTCCAGTGGATGGCCTGTCTGTCATAAAATTTTCTGTAGAGGCATTACCAATAGCCTTCTTATACATTGGGTATAAGGCCTTAGCCTGGTCTTTAGTGTAAAGCCTTGATATAATTACATTTTCTGCATCATCACCATGAGGACTTCTAGAATTAGGGTCTATATAGACATCTAGCGGATCAATATCATGTATACAAACTTCACCCTTCCCCATATCCATCATTGGGTCTATATACACTAACGCACAGCCAAGTCCAGTAACATAATAATCGTCTACAACTCTTCTTAAAACAGTATTACCCTCTGATATCTGCCATATATATTCTAATAATCCATTTACAGCCTGTGCTACTTTGTTATCACTATCTTCTCTTGGGGATACTCTGAATTGAGGTTTATTTGCAGTTATGAGAGCCTTAGCAGCCTCTACTGCTGGATGGATACGATTAACAACAAGGGCTGCTTGTCCTCGTTCTTCTAAAATTCGCTTCTGATCTGATGTCCATTGCTTACCTAATCTGAATTCACGATCTTCTTGAGCATGGTGTGCCCATCGTTCACGCTTTTGAGAATAGGTTTTCCAGAGACTTTGCGTCTCTTCAACGAGTTTTTTGCCCGATTTCTGTGATTTGGAGTTATAAGCCATCATTTAATATTACAACCTACATGGTTAGCCAGTCAAGTATTTTATTACTTTTTATTTCAGCCCCCTTCTTCGGGTCAAACTCATCCCTTTTTACCCTACAAGGTCTCGAGCCTTCTAATGCAGTCCATATCGCATCCATCACATCATCATTCTTTCCTCTGGGGTAAGATAAGAACTCTTGCTGTGCAGAGAGGTCTTGAGGTCTAAAGAAAAACTGACCTTTAGCAAACAGGGGCACTAATGATAATAATCTCTCACTTTTTCGGTTCCTCGGTTTCACCCCTTTCTCTAATCCAGGGATGTATAAATTCTTTTCGAGCATTATAGCCCTGGTAGCACTTCTCAATGCCTCCTGATACGCAACAGTCTCTATCTTCATTCTCTTTGGATGGAATCTTTCATAAATATCAATAATCTTTTGAGGTTGCCTCGCAGGATCGAGCCTTTCCCTAAAAATGTCGACAATGTACTTATTATTATCAGCATCAATAGCAATGGTAGCAATAACAAAATAGTCAGCACGGGCACTAAGACTAGATGCAGGATCAACTCCAGTGTATAATTCGACTGGGATAATTTTCTTTTCATCACCCACCTCCCTTACTAAACAAGATTGGCTATTTATTCTTTCATGGTCATAATGATGCAGTTTTATATAATCTGGTTTAAATGGGGCATCATCTGGAGACTGTGCAATATTCATGTATTCCTGGTAGAATCCATTTATATTGCCAACACTCTCAAACTCACTCTTTATCTGAAGGATTCTATCCTTAGGGAACCTTTCGGGCCAGATACTATTCTCATCATCATCCCAGATACTGTACCAGAGCGTCTCCCAAGTTGGACTATCCTTCGCCCAATATAAGAAACAATCCTCAGAAATCACAGTACCAATCATTATTATTCTACCATCATCAGAAAGTGAAGGTATAACAGCCTCCGTCATCCATTTCCTATTCTTAGTTCTGCCCTCAGGCGTAAAAGCATTCAACTCAGACTCGAAATCATCAACAATAATTACATTGGGCCTCGTGTCCCCCTCAATAAACCCACGAACCCTCTGCCCAGTACCAACAGCAACTATACGAGTACCATTCTTGAGTATAATATCTGCACCAGTCCATCTCTTAGCTGTAGCCGAACTAAAATCTCCAAATATATGCTTGAAATTATCACTATGTTCTAGGTGATACTTTATTCTAGATAAGAAGTTTACTGACTGAGCCTGAGACTCGGATACAACAACAATAAACAAATCCTCTGTAGGCTTCTTGTATGCTATTTTATATAAAGGAAAGATCAAAGAACACACGGTACTCTTGGCAGTCCCCCTAGGGGCTGCAATAAGTACACGCTTCGTCTCATCATTCTTTAAATTTTTATATATATCTCTATGAAAAGACGGAGTATCCTTAGCTAAGGCAGTTGGAAAACAATACTTCCCAAACCAACCCATATCACGCTGGAATTCTTTCTTCTCTTTGTCAAGAGTATACGAAGCCTCGTAATCAATATTTCGGTTTTTTAGTCCTTTTTGGACTATTGCTTCCATTACGCTTCCTCTTTATCACTTTCTTCTTTTTTTTCTGTTGCCTGTTCCAACCCATGCTTCTCCTCCGTTTGTGTTGCTTTAAAAAGTTTCTTCTTCTCTTGGATATCAGCAAGAGTGTGTTCTACGGTAGAAGCTTCTATCTGGTGGGTAGTAATAACCTTACCCTTACTCTTCATATCGTTCATATCCATTAACTTATCCAATATGGACACTGCTATCTTGGAATCACCATCCTTACCCATCTTATCCCCATCCCAGTCCATAGCTCTGTCTAATACGGCTGCTAGGGCTCTAGCTGTATCCATCTTACCTATTGGAAATTGCTCGACTATCTTATCTAATTCATCGTTTACCATGCGTCTAAAGACCTCCATTCTCATTGTCTTATTTAGTGAATATCGTTTATTATCAGGCAAATGCCCGAATACTAACCTAATAGCAGCTTTCTTTGTCATACCAGGCTGTGCCATAAGATGTGCTAACTTCTTAAAGTTATCATTCTTCGACACAAACTTACCACGATTATTTTTACCACTCTCGGTATAGTTGTTAATTCTTCCTATTGATTTTATATCATCCTCACCAGAACGTACGAATGACGGCCCCCAAGGATACTTTACCTTGAGAGTCCCACCCTTCATTCGACTCCTCTTTAGGCATACGGATACCTCTTCATCTGACGATATCCCGTAATCTCCCTCTGAAACATCAAAAGGGTGTTTATACGACAAACCCAGCTCATCCGCCTCTTTACGTGAATAAACTGGGTATTCTTTTCCAGATACGATTTCGTATCTCACAAATAAAAGTTACTTCCCTCTTTGACTATACGAACCACGCACAACCTCAGGGGCTTTCTTCTCAACTTTTTTTACAGCTTTTTTTACAGCTTTCGCTGCTTTTTTCTCTTTCGCCATTCCTGACTCCTTCCATATAAGCACTATTATGTTTCCATTGCTCGTCTAATCCAACCAACAATAAAGTCAGCTAGCTTAGGTTTTCTTGTTATCAGATCAGTGTAGAATAGAATCCTAAACACCTTTAGTCTAGAATCATCAATCTTTTTTGATTCTCTTATAGTATTCCTTCCTATAAGACCATCTACGACTAACTTGCACCCTTTCGAGTTACAAGCTTTCTGTAAAATCTTTACAGCTCTTCGCTGTCCCATATTAACTACCATGTCAAAATATGTCTCTTGTAAACTACCTGGAAGAGAGGAAGCCTTTGATGGCGTCCAATACTCCTTCTCATATATCTCAGTAGCCCGTTCTTTCGTAAGATTCTTTATATCTTCCTTAGGATGACTCCTCTTAGCTATGCCATACTTAGTTTCCCCGCCAGGATCACTCGGATGGTCTACATATCCGCCCTCTCTTTTAAGGATATCACCTATTAAATCTTTAAACTCCATCAAGCACTTCTCCCGTTTATTCTACCTTTGAGATACGCAAGATCATCAGTAACATCGTTCAGTTCTTTCACAATATCTTCCCTATGTCTTTGACTAAGATCATCTGATTTATTCCATCTTTCGATCAATTTTATTGTAATCCCCTCAACATTTTGCATTGTCGTTTCAATTTTAGAAATATGCACTCTCATATCATCTAAATCATCATTTTGTACCCTCTGGCTCTTGATCAGATTCATTATCATCATTACAAACAATGATACAATTATTCCAATCGCACCGTATTCCATGTATACTTCCATCATATAGCTCTAGCCTTGCATCCCTAGTGTTATTCATAATCCACTCAACATTAGGAAAAATAAGAGGGGCCCCTCTAAAACGGTACTTCATCGATCTCAGCATTAACGCTCGCATTGTGCGAGATTTCGCCATTATTAAGACTCTCGAAGAGTCCGACGACTCTGTGGTAATGATCTTCTCTTCTTGTCTGAGCCATGAAGCCCGTTATTTCTTCCATATCTCTATAAATCTTTTGATAATCCAACGATTCATCGCTTCTAATATAGTCATTAATATTGAAACTAGACAATGATTTTCTCCTATTTCCCCTGACCCCTGTATCTCTTAGTATAACGCCTTTTAGAGCCTTTGTGACTGTATTTTGTTAGTTTACTACTCCCTTGAGTAGTCTTTTTACCTCGTTTCTGAGGCCTGTAACCCTGTGATGTCTGCATAATTAGAATCCAAAATCTTATCTTAAGAAGGAAGTCGTTTATTTTTACCTATAATTTATATAATAATATACACTATATGCAATAGTCAAGGCTTACTTTATCCTTCTTCGTTAAGATTAACAATATCAACGATATAAGGAAAACCTGGATTTTTTAAAAAAATATATTTTAGAATAGAGTAAGGAATCCTACTAGCTCGGTTTCCCAAAAATTAATTTAGATTGGGATTACGAGATATACAGGTTGCTACACCCCCTCGAATTTCACGGGGTGGGTTGCCGTCCCCGTTGAAACTCTCGTTGGCTTGCAAGATAGCCCCCTTCTAACTACTGCAAGTAGTTTAGCTTGCAGTATCATAGTATCTATGATATCTTTCTCACTTAACCATAAGGTAAACCATATGGCTGACGCAATAAAGACTGAAGATAACATCGTAGACGATGCTACATTCAGCAATACTGCAGCAGGCACCACCTTCCGTGGCGACTTTGAACCAGAGCGTGACCGCACTGGCAAGATTCTGTACACACAGAACTTCAAAGTACGCACACTGCAAGTTGACCGCACATTCCCAGCTGTTATCACAGCTAAGAGTGTTGCTAAGATTGCCAAGGCTTCAGAGAAGCTTGAGCAACCTCTCAACTCTGCTGAAGGTGTTGATTACCGCCTTAGTGGCGAACCCACACAGTACGAAGGTACTGATGAGTTACCACCAGCGGCAATCGCCTACTATAAGCCTATCGTCCTCAGGGACTCCATCAGTTTCTGATGTAGGCTATAGTGGCACCTGCATAAGATATATACGAGCTTCGCAAGCTACGGATGTATATATCTTTTTTATTGTCTGTATATAGAGTCAGGGCGTTATAATAGTAACGTCTAGGCTAGTACAGGCATATAATCCAATAGATAAGAGGTAATTAAGCTATGGATAAAAGGATAGAAAAAGTAATTAGTAGAGGTACAAAGATGGAAATGGTTATTATCCAGACGCCTTTAAAGGGCATAAAGAACAGAAAAGGCAAACAAGCCTTTAGTTCTGTAACCGTGCATCGTAAGATAAGGTAGTATGCATACACATGTATTTTGAATATATATTACACATTGGTATGATTATATGCTTAATCAATGTAGCCATTGTTATAAAGCATCATTCTATGATGATGAAGAAAGATAATAATGAAGACATCACCTAATCAACGAAACATTAAGAAGAGTAAAGTATCTAATAAGGATAGTACAGAATATAATTGTGGGCATTGCAAAGGAAAGTGTATTATGGATGAATTACCACAACCATATATTAGTATTATAAAATACAGTAGACAATGAGAAGATCACTTAATGTAAAAAGAATAGGTTATCGTAAGCATCATACAAACCCCACACGAAGCAGAGAAGTGCCTCCAAGCCAGACAAAGCAAGCGTTGAAAGTGCTCAAAGCACACAAC
>Ga0208790_1000496_pt1 | contig 19282 bp, 24 predicted proteins | sample 10_taG_FD_184083 | JGI IMG/M metagenome (GOLD analysis project Ga0208790, IMG submission 184083) | Marine viral communities from the Subarctic Pacific Ocean - 10_ETSP_OMZ_AT15264 metaG (SPAdes) (version 2) | ecosystem: Environmental > Aquatic > Marine > Oceanic | place: Pacific Ocean | collected... | reverse complement strand
AATAGGTTTTAAATGGTATTATAAATATAAAACTGTTTTTAACATAGTTGTGGATAAGTGTCTTATATGTGTGGATAAGTGTCTTATATGTGTGGAAAACCTTCTCTAATACTCTTATAATACTCTTATAAACCTTCTCTAATACTCTTATAAACCTTCTGATAAACCTCTCAGTTCTTGTGACCAATGCCTGCAAGCTATCACACTCTGAGAGTTTTGTCAACCACCCCCACATAAAAATTATAAGATCTACACATTTTTCTCGATGAGACTTATAAATAATGCTTATGGATCTCGTCGAGAATGCACTTGACATTTGATCGAGATACATGTATAATAACAAAGTATCATACACATCTCGACGAGACCCATGTATTACTACGATCACAATCTCGACTATACATCATTAAGTAATGATCATAATGTATATGATCTCGACGAGATGTGCGAGCAACACATGCATAATACATCAAGCGATATGCAACGAGATGCATATGATGATGATGATCATGATCATGATTATATACGAGATGCGCATGATTATGTCGAGCTTGCATATAAGCACTACGCATGATATAATACGTAAACATCACACGAGATACACATGTACGTACAGAAGCGCATTGTGAGTGTTACATTAGACATTGAGTGTTATGAAGATTTGGATATAAAAAACATCAAATGGAATGAGGTTTTAGGATTGGAAGGTGATGAGAATGTTAATATTAGTATAAAAGAGACAGCAGATCTATATTAGTGTGCCAGTTCGTGGATTGGCATCCTTTAAATTAATATGAGTGGACAATCGTGGAACTGTCCACTAAAACCACACAGGGGGGTCAAAATGGGGTATTGTAGTTTCAGTTGAGAAATTGCATTGAATTCTTTCACTCCAAACCCACATCTAGAAATGTTAATGAGTCGTGAACAGTTAATGGAAGATATTGATTGTATTGTTGATGAGTATTTTCAATCAGTGATTAATGAATGTGATGATATGGGTGAGTTAAGCAATATTGAAGAAGCAAAGGATGATTTAACGCGCACACTATGTGATGCTGTGTGTAAGAATTTCCCCACTAAATGATACCTTGTGTCAATCGTGGAACTGTCCACTAAAACCACACAGGGGGGTCAAAATGGGGTATTGTAGTTTCAAGTCAAACAATTCTTTTCAAAATGATCTCACAAACTTACAACGGTTGGGCAAATTGGGAAACCTGGAATGTTGCTCTGTGGATAGGAAATGACGAAGGTTTCTATAGAGAAGCACGTCGATCTTATTCCTATCCTAATTTTGTAGAACGCATGGGTTTCGCCTCTAGTGCAACACCGGACGGTGCAAAGTACGTCAGTCCAGAGTTAAACATTGCTGAACTTGATGCAATGATTGAAGAACTCTAAATTGCACCTGTGGAAAACTATTAAAAGCAGTAGTTCACTTATGGAGAGAACTGCAGCACAAATTTTATGCAAATCATGGTATATCACAGTATCACATGTGCCAGTTGAGGAAGTGTCCACTTAGGGGTTGTAAACCTGCCCCTAGGGTCTATACTAACATTATTGTCACCCAAACCTCATGCGTAAAGTTGATTCCCAGATGATCACTGCTATTCGCAATCATCTCCCATTCTCTAAGGGCAATCGCCAAGTGATACAGCATGATAATGGAAGCACTTCTGTTTACTTTCATGGTCATCTTATTGCTGGATTTGGTGAAGCATCTCTCTTTATTGACAATTGTGGGTATTGGACAGCAACCACAAAACAAATCTTAAATGAGTTGTTGCGTGAGTTCTGTGATGCTGCACTTTATCAACATAAGTTTGATTGGTTCGTTCAAGAGAGATCTCAAGAACGTGAATATACAGGTGGACAGTTATTGGTAAGTTACCAATAATTACAGAACCCAAACTTCTTGAGTTTTGAGAAGTTTGGGATTTTTGTTTTTTTCATACTTTAATGACAACACTATCACAACTCAATCAAACATGACTGATCAAACTTACATTGTTGCTGGAGGAAATGCTTATATTATAGATTCTATTAACGGCACACCTTATGGTGCTCCTGTTAATACTGACGGCACTATTGATTGGGATTGCACTTATGATTTTGATCCCCGTATGGATGAGGATCTTATGATACAAACCAATCAGATATTACACACCCTTAAGCAACTTGCTCAACTCACAGTAGTATAACAAATGAACACTAACTGGTCAGCTGCCTAGGGTCAGTTAAAGAACTGACACCCTATCACTAGATTTTTGATTCCGATCCTGTATGATACGTATATGTTCGGGATTTTTCATGACCAAAACTACTTTCACCTTTGAAGAACTTGAAGCAATCTCAGATTTGATTCAATTTCATGATGATTGGGAGGAACTTTCTGATAGACTTGAAGTCAACATTGAAACACTATTTGGCAAAGTTTGTGATCTTCAAACTGAATTAAATGAGGGTGCATAAGCACTCTCTTTTTTTTATTGTACAAACTAACACTAATTGGAGCGGCCGCTAGGACCAGTTCACAAACTGGTCTTTTTTGTTTCATAGTGTAACGAAAATGGAAATAAGGGTGCTTCGTGTGGTTATAATGAAGGAGTCAACACGTTTTTCACGTATGCCAACCGCTACCACTGCCTCTAAGACTGCCACCCGCAAGACTAGAGCACGTAAAGCATCCGCTAAGAAAGTGACACCAGTCGCAATCAAAGCAACACCAGTGCAGCAAGTGTCACAACCAGTGAAACCAGATGCTCAGATCATCCCCTTAGGGGCATATCAGGCAGACTGGAACAATCGCTGGAACATCCACCACTATGAGATGGAGATGCTTGTTAAGGACGTTCGTCAACTGGTTGAAGTAGTAACACCTTACTACCAGACCATGCTTAAGCAGGTCAAATCAATCCAGTTGTCAAACTGACCACTTCACCCCCGCAAGGGGGTTTTTTTGTGTGTATAATAAAGAATTACACACGCAATCAACCAAACCTACACTAACTAAACATCATGCCAACTGATTTTCCAATCTACAAGAAACAACTACCACAAATCTGGTTAGAAGATGATAAGTTTATTATTGAATCATCTTCCTTTCGTTATGAGATTAAAGATGACTTAAAACTATTGTTTAAGTTATGTCGTCGATTTAAGTCCGACGCAATCAACCAAACCTACACTAACTAACACTTTTTAAAATGGATTACGACACTAACATCTTCTCTGAGATCAATGATATGCCAGGTGAGATTTATGATGTGATTGAATACAAAGAAGAATATGAAGATAATAATAAATTTGATGTGGAAGAATATCTCAATGGTAAGATAGATTACTAAGTAACAAGAATGTGTGTCAGTCGTAGAGGTGTCCACTAATCTCCCCACTGACACCAAAATCGTGTATTGTGGATACATGAACAAAACCAACCCAATGCAAACTTACACTGACCCTTGCACATATGCTTTGCAAAATGATATGAACCGTCTCAAGGAGGAGATTGCATCAGACCTTGCAAGTTTTATGCTGGAGATGATGCCTCCCCTTGATATGTGCGTTGATTTTGTATGTGAACGTTTTGGTCTTGATTGTACTGACGAACTGATAGATTTCGTTGCTGATTGTCACGATGAATTCTTCGGCAATTAATATATTATTTCAGTTTGTTACAAAAAGATTGAAAGGGGATTCTTTTCATGTATGATAGAGAAGTCCAAACGAACAGATTTAAATGCCAGCAACTAAGACTCGCACTCGCAAGTCAATAGCTAGCAAACCCAAATTGCAGTCAAAAGTAATCCCAACCAAGACTGTTGCTAAATACACAGAATTGATTGAGGATAATTCGATGACTGAAGAAACAACACCTGCCAAAGTTCGTCCATCAAAAACTAATCTAACTTATGTTGATTACATTGAAGACTTTAAAATAAGGATGCAAATCCACAATTTTGAAGTTGACGAACTGGTGAAAGATCTCAAGAGTGGTTATCAATCTGCTAAACCAATCTTCAATAATATTGTTGATTATCTCAAGGAATCTTATGAGAAAGCGTTTAGTGCCGTTGATAATACCACTGAAACTAAAGAGAATGCACTAAAGCAGGACAGTTGATAAACTGTTACAAGCACCCTTTACGGGTGCTTTTTTGTGCCTATAATTAGAGAGTAACAAGGCAACGCACCTTATGGACTGGTTTTCTGAGCATCTGCTGAACTCAACTCACTGGATTTATATCCGTTTGCTTGAGGACGCACCACGAGACAGAATCCACCAGCACCTAACCCGCATTTTTGACATCGGGGTCATGGATACAGTGAACTGGAGACTGGGCGATGAGATCGACTTTTCTGCCTGTCCAGGTGACTGATTCGGATCATATATCAAGCACCTTCTCCGGAAGGTGTTTTTTTTTTATGTTTTGGGGCAGTCATAGCAGCTGCTATGACAATCTGAGAACTGTCCACTAAACCCCCACAAGGCACTGAAATGGTGTATTCTATAGAAGTGGAGGGGACACCCCTCACAAACCCCTTACTTCTCTCTTTATGCGTAAGATCGAAACCCAAATGATTGCTGCTATTAACAGTCGCAAAAACTGGAAATCTGCAAACACTGAAGTTTACGTCAACGACAACAATTGTGCCAATGTTTATCTTCACGGCAATCTAATTGCTTGGGTAAACAAAGACAATGATCTAACAGTCTTTGATGGTGGTTGGCAAACAAACACCACAAAATCACGTTTAAATGCATTATGTGGTGAGTTTTGTTTACGTGGTGAGGGCATTTTCCAAAAGGATTTTGTCTGGTATGTTAGAAAGTTAGTTGGAGCAATCAATGGTCAAAACATGTATCAAACTGAAGATTTCTTCAGTGGATATGTATTCAATTGAGGGGTTAATCCCCCCTCTTTTTATTACCCAATTGCACAATCACAATGACACTAACCTTTGAACAATTCGACCAACTAAAGAGAGACTATGCCACCCTAATGTTGGATAGTATGGATTTCAAAAGTATGGAACAATTTGTACTTGACACTATCTACGACAACCTAGAAATGGCAAAGGAAGATGAATTAAAAGAGGACATAAAAGATCTATGTGGTGATGATACACTCACCGATTTACTCAACAATCTTTAATCACAACCCACACACAAACAACACCAAAATGAAAGACCTAACTGACGAAATCTATGCTCTTATTCTTCAAGAATACAAAGAATTAGGGTATGAACTATTTGATGAACTGTTCTTAACACAGTTTACATATGTTGGAGGATATCAGTAATATGCAAAATAAGCACATCGAACATCCCGAAGATTCTATTCTCACTGGTGATTTAAGTGCCCTTGATTGTCTATGTAATGAGGGTAATCTGTCCGTGAAAATGGATGGTGCTCCGGCAATCGTATGGGGAAAGAATCCTGTTACGGGTAATTTCTTCGTGGGTACTAAATCAGTTTTTAACAAAGTAAAGATCAAAATTAATGAATCGCATCAGGATATTGATACTAATCATACGGGCAACGTTGCTAAGATTCTCCATAAGTGTCTTGACTATCTTCCACTAACCGACGGCATCTTTCAAGGTGATTTTATTGGTTTTGGTGGCACGGATGAATACACACCGAATACAATCACTTACAAGTTCGATGATATTGTAGAGCAGGAGATTATCATTGCCCCCCATACTTACTACACAGCAGAGAAAGATTTAAGGGATGCAATCGCACACCCTATGAACTTCACAATTACGGACACATTTTATTGTAAGTTTGTGAAACCTGTAGCAACGATTGCGTCTGGTTATTATGATGATGGACTGAAGAGATTCCATGACTTAGACGACGTAATCCAGTTTGCTAAGGTAATGTCACAGAACGTAGAGTTTGTATCAGATAAGGAAGCAAAATTACTCAAGCAAGAACTTAACTCCCGTATCCGTGAGAATCGTTCTGTGGAATCTTCGTCCTTTATTAATCACAAACTGATCAGTTTCTGGTTGTTAGTTAAGTCCATTAAAGAGGACGCAATATATCTTTGCCGTAATAATGGACCTAAGGCATATATTGAACAAACTCCAATCGATGGTGAAGGTTATGTTTACTCTAATGAGTTTGGTACATTTAAGTTGGTTAATCGTGAACAGTTTAGTTATGCTAACTTCAACAACACTAAATTTTCCGTAGTATGACTTACATTAAGGAAGTTACAAAACTCATGAAATCTAATGGATTCGAGTTACACAGAACAAAACGTCATTTAGTTTGGAGGCATTACACAGGAGTGATGATTAACACGTCAAAGACACCATCCGGATGTAATGCGATTAATCAAGTCAAAAGGGAAATACGTCGCAGACTAACAGTTAACACCGTTCGTTCGTGAATCAGCAGTGGGGGGTGATTGCCCCCCTTATATAAAAACCCCCCACTACTTTAAGCTATAAACGACCCAAAGACCGTTCATGGTATCATGATAACGAAAAAAAATTTTTCATATATAAAAAATGGCAATAGGATTTAAAGATATGCAAAAAAATTCCGCAGAAAATTTTACGACTATAGAGATCGACCCAGTAAGTGGGGAGCATCTTATTACGATACCTGAATGGGTATGTGATGAGAAGGGATGGTATGAGGGAACAGAAGTAAATATCGAGGTAGAGAATAACTGTATTATTATCAAGGATATTGACAGAGTATAGATAGAGTGTTATGATATTGAAGTAGTTCATTTACAGTTATGGCTAAAGGATTTACAGTAAAAGCAAAAACCCCCAAAGCATCTGAGAGTACATCAGAATGGGACTATGCGAAAGCAAAGGAAATGGTAAAGGGCAAATCTATTGTTTTTTGTCTACCTGGTAGAGGAGTTTCTTATACGTATCTCAAAAACTTTGTACAACTTTGTTTTGATTTAGTACAAGCCGGAGCAAGTATCCAGATTTCGCAAGATTATTCATCGATGGTAAATTTTGCAAGATGCAAATGTTTAGGTGCGAATGTATTGCGAGGACCGGATCAAATTCCATGGGACGGCAAATTAAAATATGATTGGCAATTATGGATTGATAGTGATATTATATTTTCATCTGAGAAATTCTGGCAATTAGTTTTAATGGATCAAGATATTGCGAGTGGATGGTATATGACAGAAGATGGTAAGACAACAAGTGTTGCACATTGGATGGAGGAGGATGATTTCCGCAATAATGGTGGAGTAATGAATCATGAGACTGGGGAGAGTATATCAAAGCGTCGTAAACCATTTACTGTAGATTATGCAGGATTTGGGTGGTTACTTATTAAGCACGGAATATTTGAGCATTCTGATATGAAGTATCCATGGTTTGCACCTAAGATGCAAGTATTTGAGAGTGGAGAAGTGCAGGATATGTGTGGAGAGGATGTAAGTTTCTGTCTCGACGCTATCGAAGCAGGATTTCAGATTTGGTGTGATCCACGTATCAGAGTAGGACACGAGAAGACAAGAGTAATCTGATGGATTTGACAGAATATACAATTCTCCATAAAGGGAAAGTAATGTATGAGAACTTAACGGAGGAGGAATATTTTGATAAGATGGAGGATCTTTCGATAGAGTATTATCAGAAAGGTTTTCCAAGACCACAGGATATAGAAACAAAAATGTAAGAGATTATTATGGCAGTACGTTCAAGAGTTGGATTAAGTGGTGGAGATTTTGTAGAGGGAAAACCGAAGAAATCTCGTCAAGGGAATGGTAAGCACACGAAGTATGCCGCGACTTCTCGCAATAAAAAGAGTAAGATGTATCGTGGACAAGGACGGGGATAATGGCACGTTGGATACATAAAAAAGGTAAATCAAAACCCGATAAACGTTGTAAAAATGTTTTGACTCCTAAAAAATGTTCCAAACCTAAGAAGAAAAAATGAGTTGGGTGAATTTATAAAGGGCGTCTGGGTATCGATTTAACCGATACCTGGACGTATTTTTCATTTTAAGAACTATATAATAAAAATAAATATAATAAATTAGGAGTAACGTGATGACAATTGATAGAAGTGTGAAATATATGGAAGAAATGTGGGGAACAACAAGTTTGACCACAGATTATTGGTCATTACCAAAAGAAACAAATGATCCAAAAGAAAGAGTGATCCAAGAAATTATGCACGATGATTTAAAGCAAGGGCAAAAAAATCTTCAGGAATAGTATAAATAAAATTAAGAAAACTCTTTAACAATGGCAATTCAGAGGATATCACGGACATTTAAAGATATTAGTTTGTCTTTTGATCCTCATCCGATAACAAAAGACCTTTCCATTTTAAAAAATGAAAGTGCAATTCGACGTTCTGTAAGAAATATTGTTCAAACAATACCTACAGAAAAATTTTTTAATTCAATATTTGGTTCTGATGTAAGAGGAAGTTTATTTGAATTTATTGATTTTGGTACAGCTTCTGTAATTAGTGATCAAATTATGATATCCATTAATAATTTCGAACCGAGAGTTGATAATTTACAAGTTGAGGTTCTACCAAGACCAGATCGTAATGCATTTGATGTCACTGTAATATTTGATATTATTGGGCAAGAGTTTCCAACACAAGAATATTCATTCCTTTTAGAGGCAACAAGATAATATGCCTTTTACAAAATTTACCAATTTAGATTTCGATCAAATAAAAGAATCTATTAAAGATTATCTACGTGCAAATTCAGATTTCACGGGATTTGACTTTGAGGGTTCTAATTTCTCAGTATTGATTGATACTTTAGCATATAATACTTACATAACAGCATTCAACTCAAATATGGTTGTGAATGAGTCTTTTCTAGACTCTGCAACACTCCGTGAGAACGTTGTTTCTCTTGCAAGGAACATTGGGTATGTTCCCAAGTCAAGAAGTGCTGCAAAGGCATATGTGACCTTTACAACGACTGTAAACGGATCTTCATCACCAACATTGACATTAAAGAAAGGATTAGTTTGTGTTGGAAGTACAAACGATACTTCATATACTTTTTCAATATTAGAAGATATACAAAGATCAGCTGATCAAGGAGTTGCAACATTTGATAATATAAAGATTTCTGAAGGAATATTTCTTACTAAACAATTCTCAGTTGATTCATCTTTAGATCAAAAATTTATTCTCAACAATTCATTCATTGATACTTCAACAATAAAAGTTTATGTAAAGAATGAATCGGATACTGGTTTGGGGCAAGAATATAACTTAATTAATAATATCACCAATATTACTGGATCTTCATATGTTTATTTGATTCAAGAAATTCAAGATGAAAAATATGAACTTTTGTTTGGTGATGGTTTAATTGGGAAAAAATTAGAAACTGGAGAAATAATTACTGTAAACTATCTTGTTACCAGTGGAAAGGATGGTAATGGATCCAGTAGATTCTCATTTTCTGGAAATATAGTTGATAGTAATGGAAATTCAGTTTCTCCAGAACCCTTTTCGGTTAACACGAATCAATCATCTCAAAATGGTGGAGACATTGAATCTATAGATTCTGTTAAATATTTTGCTCCAAGAATATATTCTGCACAAAATAGAGCAGTTACTGGAAGAGATTATGAATCAATTGTTAAAACAATATATCCAGATGCCGAATCTGTATCTGTTGTTGGTGGTGAAGAATTAGATCCTCCAAAGTTTGGAACCGTTGAAATTTCAATCAAACCCAAAAATGGATTTTTAGTATCTGAGTTCAATAAATCTAGGATTTTATCTCAAATTAAACAATATTCAATATCTGGGATCAATCAGAAAATTGTAGATCTTAAACTCTTGTATGTTGAGATTGAATCATTTATTTATTATAATGATTCAATGGTGTCAACACCAGAAAATTTAAAATCTAAAATAATTAATTCAATTACAGATTATTCCAAATCAACTAATATGAATAAATTTGGAGGAAGATTTAGATATAGTCAAGTTTTAAAAACTATTGATAATACTGATACTTCTATTACGTCTAATATTACTAGAGTAACAGTACGAAGAAATTTATTTACATTATTAAATCAATTTGCACAGTATGAATTATGTTTTGGAAATCAGTTTCATGTTTCTGAAGAAGGGAAAAATATTAAATCCACTGGATTTAATATATCTGGAGAAAGTGATATTGTTTATTTGACTGATATACCAAATGCTGATAAAAAGACTGGTATTCTTTCAATTATCAAGAATTTACCGGATGGTACTATAAGGGTTGTTGCTAAGTCTGCAGGAACTGTTGATTACATAAAAGGTGAAATTAGTTTAGGGACAATAAATATTGTGTCAACTGTGAAACCAAATAACGTTATAGAAATACAGGCATTTCCAGAATCAAATGATGTTGTTGGATTAAGATCTCTCTATCTTAATTTTGACATTTCAAAAAGTAAAATAAATATGATTAAGGATGTCATTTCATCTGGTGATGAAATATCAGGAACAGTCTTTAATAGAGATTTTTATACATCAAGTTATTCAAACGGAAGTTTAATCAGAAAATAATATGATACAAACTGGAATTGAATCTAGAGTTAAGATTCAGGATATAATTTCTAATCAATTGCCGGAATATGTTTTAGGAGAAAGTCCTAAAACAATAGATTTTTTAAAGCAATATTATATTTCTCAGGAATATCAAGGAGGTCCTGTTGACATTGCCGAAAATCTTGATCAATATTTAAAAGTAGATAACTTAACCCCAGAAGTAGTTGTAGGATTCACAACTCTATCTTCTGGTATCAGTACTGATAGTACCATAATTAGTGTCCCCAATACAAAGGGATTTCCTAAAGAATATGGATTGTTAAAAATTGATGATGAAATTATAACATACACTGGACTCACTACAAATACTTTTATTGGATGTATTCGTGGTTTTAGTGGAATCACTAGTTATCATCAAGATTTAAATGCGGAAGAATTAATATTTTCAGATACAACTGCCGATTCACATGTTTCAAGTACTACAGTACATAATTTAAGTTCTTTATTTTTAAAAGAATTTTATAAAAAATTAAAATCTTCATATACTCCAGGATTTGAAGATAAAACCTTTGACTCTAGAGTAAATGCTGGAAATTTTATAAAATCATCAAGATCTTTTTATGAATCAAAAGGAACTAATGATTCTTTTAAAATATTATTTAATGTATTGTATGGAGAAACTCCAAAAATAATTAATCTTGAAGAATATCTGATAAAACCATCAGATGCAGATTTTATTAGAAAAGAAATATGTGTTGCCGAAGCTATTAGTGGAGATATTACAAAAATAGTAGGACAGACATTAACCAAATCAACAGATCCTGGGACATATGCTTCAATATCTTCAGTTGAAATTTTTACAAGAGAACAAAAACAATATTTTAAAATAGGATTATTTGTTGGATATGGTGATAATAGCAATGTTCAGGGCAATTTTATAATTACTCCTAATTCAAAAGTTTTAGAGAATGTTAGTATTGGTGCTAATGTAATATCTGTAGATTCTACAATTGGATTTGGTCAGACAGGAACAATATATTCTGGAAATAATACTATTACATATTCTGATAAAAGTATTAATCAGTTTTTAGGATGCTCTGGAGTTACTGGAATTATTACTGCTACAGATAATATTTTTTCAGATGATACTTATTTTTCTTATGAAAATGGGGATACAACAAAAAAAGTTGTTCTCAAATTGAGTGGAATTCTTTCAGATTTCATTCAAAAATCTGATTCAATTTCTGTTGATGAAGGCCAAGTCTTAACAATTAAGAGTATTGGAACCTTAATCAAAAATCCAGAACAAAATAAAACATATAGAGAAATTTTTGCAAATTCTTGGATTTACAATACTAGTCCTTCAATAAAAATTGACAGTTTTATTGGCGGTTCGTCTCCATCTGGTGTCATATTACAAACTTCTGTAGATAGATCTCAACTGAAAAAGGGTGATCGAGTAGAATTTATAGATGAAGCAACAAATAATATAATATATCCTACAACTACTACAGACATTCCATATGTAAATTCGGATATTACATCCAATTCAGTTTATATATCAAATTTAAATTCCTTTCCTTCGAATGTAGGTTCATCTATAAAATTAAGAAGAAAAATTAATAAGGCAAATAGTTCTACCGTTAATTTTAAGTATCAAAATAATAGCATTATTTCTGATATTCAGAACATGTATGTTGATGATGATAATTTCGCATACATAGCATCCAATTCACTTCCATCCTGGGGAAATGGGGTTACAAATTCTTATTCATATCAGATAACAAAACAAATTAACTCAGAATCAATTTCATCTTCCTCTGGAAACCTTATTGATTTTGATGAAGAAACTGGACTATACTCTACTATTTTATTTGACAATTCTGTTCCATTTATAAGTGGAGAAAGAATTCAATATGAATCGTCTGGTGAACCTTTGACGGGATTGAAAGAAGGTTCATATTATGTTAAAGTTTTATCCGATACGAAACAGATAAAACTTTATACTTCTTCTTCTTTTTTATATTCTGATACATATGCGGTCCAATTTAAATCACCTACCCCAACATTAAAAGAAACCCATACCTTTACTTTATATTCTCAAAAATCAAAAATATTAAATCCTCAAAAAATTCTAAAGAAATTTTCTCTTAATCATAATATTAAAAACGGAATTTCAGAGGAAACAGTTCCGGGATCAATCGGAATGTTGATTAATGGAGTTGAAATTTCTAATTACAAAACTTTCGATAAAGTTTATTATGGACCAATTGAAGATATTAAAGTCTTAAATGGTGGACGTAATTTTGATGTTATTAATGTTCCAAATATACAAGTATCTACTGGTATTGGAATAACATCTTTAGTTCAACCAGTTATAACTGGAACAATAACAGATATTGTGGTAGATAAACAAGATTTTGACATTAAAAAAATATTATCGGTTAATGTTACTGGTGGAAATGGATCTGGAGGATTTTTTAATCCAGTATTAATTAAAAGAAGAAGAGAAGTATTATTTGATGCAAGAGCAACTACACAGGGTGGTGGTATAAGTACAACCACTAATCAATTGACATTTTTAAGTGATCATAATTTTGTAAATGGGCAAAGAATTACTTATAGAAATGATGGCAATGAAAGTGTTAGTATTGGAATAGGACTCTCTCAATTATCAGATAATGCGAATTATTTTGCAAAAATTGATAATAACACAACAATACGATTATTTAATGATTTTGATGATTATTTAAATGAGAATAATCAAGTTTCTTTTGCATCAACCTCACTAAGTGGAACTCACAAATTTTTAACCGAATTTGCGAATAATACTATTTCAGAAATAAAAGTAATAGAAGGGGGATCATTTACAAATAGAAAACTTTTAGTTAAACCAGCAGGAATTTCTACAATACAAAACTCCGTCAATTTTAAAAATCATGGATTTAATAATGGAGAAATTGTAGAGTATGGTTATGAAACAAGTCAAATATCAGGAATTACAACTGAAAATCAATATTATGTTTTAAAACATGATGAAAATTCTTTTAGATTGTGTGATGCTGGCATTGGAGGAACAAACCCTACAAATTATGAAAGAGAAAATTATGAGAAATTTGATAGTATTGGAAGTGGTTTTCAAGAGTTTAAATATCCAGATATAAAAGCAAATATTGAGTTTACATCAGTTGGTATTGGAACAACAACACAAATTCAATCTGTAGAAGTATTACCGGTTGTAAAAGGACATATTGAACAAATTTATGTTTACGAACCAGGAACTGGATATGGATCAAATATTCTCAATTTTGAAAAAAAACCTTCATTAACAATTAAAACTGGTAGAGATGCTCAAATAATTCCTATTATAGTTAATGGATCTATCAATCAAACAAACATTCAATTTGGTGGATATGAATACTTTTCGACTCCAGATTTGATAGTTTCCGACCCAACTAACTCAGGGAATGGTGCCAAGTTAAGAGCCGTAGTTACTAATCAAAGAATTACTGGTGTTAATATTATTAATGCGGGGATAGGATATTCTACTTCTACTACTACAATTAAAGTTGTTCCTAGTGGTAGTGATCAAATTTTAGATTCATCCATAAGAGAACTTTCTATTAATCAAGTTCAAAAAATATATCCACAACAAAATGAAATATTAAAAGACGTAAATGACGAACTATCATATTCAGTAACTGGATATTTTCAAGATTTAAAATCTTCATTTAATGATAATGATACAAAGTTATCTAATATTATTGGATGGGCATATGACGGAAATCCTATATATGGTCCATATTCAATTGTAGATTCGGATAATATAAATTCTGGTATTAAAACCATGACATCTGGTTATGTAAAAGATGCTTCCAATATCTTTGATCGACCATCAGTATCTGATTTTCCTATAGGATTTTTTGTCGAAGATTATGTTTATAATAGTCAAAATGGGGATCTAGACAAAAATAATGGAAGATTTGTAAAGACAAAAGATTTTCCAGATGGAGTATATGCATATCATGCGGTTATAGATGAAATCACAGGAGAACCACAATTTCCATATTTTATTGGAAATTCTTTTAGATCAAATACGATTGATGAAAATCAAAGTTTAAATCAAGAATTTGATTTTAATAATTCATCTCTTTCTAGAAATACTTTAGGTTATAAAATTTTAGAAACGAATGCTAGTAATGATTTTATTATTGAAGATAATGGCATTAAAAAACAAAGAATACTAGTCGAATCTATTGGTAAAGGATCAGTTTCTAATATTTCTATTACTAATAGTGGAGATAATTATAAAGTAAACGAATTATTGAATTTTAATAATGACAATACTAACGGTGGAGAAATTCATGCTAGTGTTTCATCTTTAAAAGGAAAGAATGTTGATAGAATTGATACTTCATATGAAGTTTATAATGATGCATTATTTACTTGGGGTAGAGATAATAAAGTAACTGTAACAATTTCTCCTTTTCATACGCTTTTAAACGGTGATAATGTTTTAATATCCGGATTTGGCACTTCACATCTTACTGCATTGAATGATTCATTCAAAATTAATGTTCCACTTATTCCAAATGTAGGATTAACAACAGAAATTACATCTTCTGGAGCAGCTACAACAGAAATATATGTGTCACAAATTCCACCAAATGTTTCTGTTGGTAGTAGTGTTGAAATTGGAAATGAAACTTTAGAAGTTTTAAATATATACCCAGATAAAAATATCTTTAGAGTAAAAAGAGGTAATTCTGGAATTGCACATACTACAGGAACAGCAGTATCATTTAAATCAAAAATATTCACAATTGATCAAAATTTAGATTATTTTGAGTCTAAAGTTAATGATAGAATTTACTTTAATCCACAAGAATCAGTTGGTTTTGGGACAACGGCAGGAATTGGATATGATGTATCATATTCTTTTGGTCAGGAGGTGATTGTGGGGTCTATTCCTACACAAAGAATTAGTATTAAAGAACATTCTCTTCAAACTAATCAGAAACTTACATATAGTCGAAATAGCAATAGTTCCATTTCAATTTCAACATCTCCTACAGGAACACCATTCAATCTTCCAACAACAGTTTATGCGGTCAATAAATCTCCAAGCACTATTGGCATAAAAACTTCTCTCACTTCCGATGAAGTTTTCTTCGTATCAGGAGGTGAAGATAAGGATAATTATTATTTTGATACTAATTATACAGAAGAACTTGGAAAAATTGAGAAAATCACATCAACTGTTTCAATATCAACTTCTTATTCGCATGGATTAGTTGGAGGTGATTCAATCACTATGAATGTGAAACCAAATCTCTCAGTAGGTATTGGAACTTCAACAGTAGTTAATATTCTTTACAATTCCGAAATTGATAATATCTTAGTTAATCCAATTGGATTCAATTCTACAGGAATTAATACAATAACTAATGAAATTACTATTGAGAATCATGGTCTAAAAACCGGAGATAGAGTATATTATGAATCTGATGAAGTATCTTCTGGATTAAATATTGGAAAATATTTTATCTATAAGGTTGATACTAATAATTTTAAGTTAAGTAATACTCTTGTTGATATAAATCAAAATCCTCCAGTAGTCGTAAGTTTTGCTTCTACGGGAGGTTCTTCACAAACTATTTCACCAATTAATCCAAGAATAGAATCTATTAAAAATAATAATTTAGTATTTGATTTAACAGATTCTTCTCTGTCTGGATATGAGTTTAAACTTTATTATGGTCAAAATTTTAATAATGAGTTTATATCAACAGGTTCTACAGAAACTTTTAGTACAAATAGTGTTGGAACAATAGGAATATCTACTGATGCCTCATTTACTATTAATTATAGTTCTGGATTACCAGAAAGACTTTATTATTCTTTAGAAAAATCTGGATATATAAGTTCTTCTGATAAAAATGTAAGTAATTTCTCTGAAATTTTATTTGTTGATAGTACTTATAATCAAACTTATAATGTTTTTGGTGTAGGATCAACTACTTTTCAAATTTCTCTACAAGAAGTTCCAGAAAAATTTGAGTATATCTCTTCAGAATGTGATAATTTGGAATATACAACAACTTCAACATCATCTTCTGGTCCAGTAAATAGGGTTAAAATTATATCTGGTGGATCTGAGTATAAAAAATTACCATTACTTTCAGGTGTAGATACAGTAGATGGGGAAAATTTATTCGTTTCTTTAAATTCTAATACTATTGGAAAAATTAAAGAAACCAAATTAATTAATGAAAATTTTACATATTCTTCAGATATGACTTTAAGGCCACATGCCTTTGTATCTCCAAGAATTAAATTAAAAGATTCAAATATAGTTGGCATTGTAACAATAATTTCTGGTGGATCTGGATATACTTCACCACCAAAGGTTGTTGTCGTAAACAACAACACAAGAAATGTATTAAATAGTGGATCAATAATACCAAAAATTATTGGCAATTCAATCACCAATTTAATTGTTGATGTTTCCCCCAAAGGAATATCTGATCAATCGGCAGAACTTTTTACTATCAATAATAGTAATGGAATTAGCATTAAAGAGGTTGAGTCATCAAGTATTGGAATTTTTACATGTAGTCTAACAACACCACTTTCAGGGTTCTCTACGGACGTTTTTACGGTAGGTGAAGAAGTTTTTGTTGAAGGAATTCAAAAATTTGGTACTACTGGAGACGGATTTAATTCTAGTGATTATGGATATAAATTTTTTGAAGTAACAAAATATGATAATGCATTATATACGGCCGGAATAACTGATGATAAAGTTACAGTCAGCATTTCTGGATTAGGAACAAATACAGGAATTGCAAAAACAATTCAAGATTCATTTGGAACTATTATATCCAAAACAAATTATCCAACTTTTTCAATTATTTCATCTCCATCAGAATTTGAAGTTGGTGAAAAATTATTATCCAATGGTGTTGAGAGAGATCTTGAGATTATTGGATATGATAATTCTGGATTCCTTAAAGTATCAGGATCTTACGATCTTTCTCCCAATGAAGTAATTACAGGCAAATCTACAGGAAACATTGCCACTATAGAATCTCTAACAAATTATGACGGAATTTTTGACATTAAATTTTCTAATAGAATATCTGAAGGTTGGAGAAATGAAACTGGAAAATTAAGTGAAGATTTTCAAGTTCTTCAAGATAGTGATTATTATCAAAATCTTTCATACTCTGTTAAAAGTGGGCAACAATGGAATGATATTAGAACTCCTGTAAATAGTTTGGTGCATTCAATTGGCATTAAAAATTTCTCAGATACAGAAATAATTTCTGATGAAGATGAAAGGATTGGAATTACTAGTTTTTCTGATCAGACAACTATTGTAAGAGATTACATTCAAGAAAATAGAATTGATACGATTAACAATTTTGCTCTTGTGAACGATGTAGATGTTCTACAAAATAAATCAAAATTCTTGAAATTAAAAAATAAGAAACTCACAAATTATCAAGAGTCTAAATCTAATATTGTTTTGAAAATCGATGATATTTCAAAACAATTCTCCCATTTTGAAGATCAACCTCTTACATATAAAGATATATTAAAGATTGATGATGGAAATTCTTATAATAACTATCTATTTAAAGTTTCTGATATAAGTGGTAAAAATGAAGTACAACTAACAAGTTTAGTATTCTTAAACGATTCAGTTAATAGTAATATTGCTATTTTAGAAAAACAATCTTTAGTTAATGTAGGATCTGGATTAACTACAGTTGATGGCGAACAATATGGAGAGTTCTCCATTGAAACTGATGAATTTGATAATAAGTATTTAAGATTCACTCCTAAAGATCCTTACGATACTGAATATGATATTAAGTATATTGATAAGAAATTTGACAACCAAGTTATTGGTATTGGGACTACATCTATTGGGTTTATTGATCTAACTTCCCGTAGTCAAATAATTCTTACAGGGGTTACAAGTAGTATTATTGGAGTTTCTACTGAAATAATGACATCATTGCATTTAAATGCACAAATATACGAAGAATCATCAAGAGAAACTAATTTTGTAGAGGTATACGTAACACATAATGGAACTGATACAAGTATTTCAGAATTTTATTTTGATACTGAAGAAGTCTCAAGATCATCTAATTTATTGGGATCTTTCAATGCAAATATAACTTCAGGTAATCTTAATCTGACTTATGAAAATGAATCCGATCAGGATTTAGTTGTAAAAACCAGAATTGTTGGATTTGGAACCACAACTGTCGGAGTCGGAACTTTTAGATATATTTTACCAAATCAATCAGAAGGTAATGAGAGATCTGCAATTTATGAAGCAGGTTTTTCTACAACAACTTCTGGAGTATCTACTTCATTCTTAAGTTTGGATAAAAACTTATTTGATGCTTCCAAATCTTTAGTTGAAGTTGGAATTGGAACTACTAAATCAGTTCAACAAATTATGATGGTTCAAGATGGAACTGACATTTATATACAACAATCATCATTCCTTTCAGCATCTGGTATTACAACATCTGATACTGCAATTGGTATTGGAACATTTGGTGGAGAATATGATGGAAATAATGTATTATTAAAATTCTATCCAGATTCTAATTTTAGTGATGATTTAGAAATCAAATCATTTAGTGAGTGTTTATACACCACAGTTGATTTTATTAATCAAGCACCAAATCTTTTATATGGAAACTCTATTGAAACTGTAAATACTTC
>Ga0208790_1000494_pt1 | contig 19308 bp, 31 predicted proteins | sample 10_taG_FD_184083 | JGI IMG/M metagenome (GOLD analysis project Ga0208790, IMG submission 184083) | Marine viral communities from the Subarctic Pacific Ocean - 10_ETSP_OMZ_AT15264 metaG (SPAdes) (version 2) | ecosystem: Environmental > Aquatic > Marine > Oceanic | place: Pacific Ocean | collected... | reverse complement strand
CTCGCTAAACGTGTCTGCGGTAATCTGCCGCAAGATGTCCTTTGTGTGGATGATGAGCCGCCACCGTCTGCCCACCCGCTGCGGCAACTTGCCGAGGAAGGGCGGGTTATAGGCGGGCGCCTTCGGCGGATGCCAGTTGAATAAAACCTGCTTGACTGGCCTGACGCCCTTCCACTTCCGCAGAAACGCCTGGCGTTGCTTCTCGATCCACGCCTCCTTGAACTTTGCAGCCGCCGCTCGATACTCAAGTCGCTCGGCGTCTGTCTTGAGGTCTTCGAGCTTGCGGCGTGACCGCTCGACGAGAAACCAAGCCGCAACGTGCTCGCCGTCCCAAAATATGTACTGGTCGAGAACCAATTCAGCGGTCGCGGATTGGCTGAATAAGTGATTGAGTTCCATGTGTTCGAAGTGGTCATCAACGACAGGCGAATGCGGTATTGCCAAGAGCACCATGATTGTGACTGCGTTCATTTGAGAATCCGTTCATCTAAAGCTGTCGTAAAGCTGTCGTAAAGCTGTCGTAAAGCGTTGACTGAAGGTGCTCCGCCAATTCCGTTTAGGAGTTTGCGAATCCGTGTCCACATTCTAGGCGGTCAGCGGCATTTCTAGGATGAGTCGAAGTTTCATACTCTATTTTTGGTTTCCTACTAGGAAATCGCTTGTATTTTAGTGATGCCACGATTTAATTTTAATAATTTAAACAAAATTTCAGCATCAGGGGACGGTTACGAGATGCCCCGCCCACTCTATTTGGGCCTGGATTTGGGGCATCAACTCATAGAATTATATTTGTCACGAGACCAGAATGGCAACAGTTTGGGGTGAGCCTTCCTATTTTGTCTTCGTTGATTTCTCACCGATCTCAACGTCTCTTTATGAGGGTCTGCCCCGTAACGAGTTCGGTAAGTTCATCTGTTTGTTGGTGTTCCAAGATACTGATCTGGAAGACCCCGAGCAGGAGCCAATAGGCGTCTACCATTATGCCGGGATTCGGCGGTATTTGTGGCGTGAGCAGTATTGGAACGAGTACAACATTGATGTTCGGTACTTTATGGACCGAACTAAGGAATTATTACAGATTGCTGATTCGAAGGAGGAGGCTATGGAGCATCGCAAATTATTAGGCATGCTCTTGGCAATGCGATCAGTGGATGGGAATACTCCGGCACGGCATGAGTCCGGATTTGGTGCCTCCAAAATTGTAGAATCCAACAAGTATTATCGAGTTGTCTATAGAATTACACAGAAGCAAGGTTAACGGGTCAATCTTTCTCGCAACATCCAACCAGGTGATTACCAGGAGATTGACGAATGAAAAAGAAAAGTGAAGCAGTGACCAAACCAATTGGGCTGGCCAATGCAGGGGGAACCACCAACCCCTCGCAGGAGAACACAAGATGAACAAGAAGCAACTCGCGTGGTTCGAAAGAATCCCCGTCAGAATGAGGACACTCCAAGCATTCCGCAACAACAAGCTAAACGAACCTGTGGATTGGAGACTGCGTCATGATAAGAAGGCGGTCTTTCACAAGATCGACGTTATCGGACCAGTGAAAACACCAGACGGAGAAATGCTGTGTGTCCAAATTCGTCAGAAAGTGGACTTCGCTGATCCCGATACGGACGTTGCTGTTCTTGTGGCACAAATCCCTCTGCTCAAGCCGAACGGAAAGCCCTATCCGCAACCGCCCGAATTATGGTTCTACGAAGACCAATTCTGGGTAAAAGCTGTCGACAGCATGAAGCTCCCGTATTACAACCAGAAACGCTATGTGTTGTATGGTGTGGACGTGCAGCGTGCTGACGAGTTAATGTCGAGTCTTGACCATGGTTACGAAACTGAAACGCCTGATTGAACCACCACAGGTCGCTGCGATTCGTTATCTTCGTAACCACACTCCAATCAGGGTTGGTAACCGACCCACTGTTCTCTACGAGGTTGGGGATTTCTTCAAAATCCGGTCTGCGGAAGCACAATTCCAGAGTGGTGCGACAGTTGGTTTGTCCACTGATACCCCGGATTTCATGGCAGTGGCATGCAAACTTGTTAAGAATGATTCCTATATGCTCCCTTTTATGGAGCCTCTTGTGTGTTTCCCACCTGGGAGAGGGAGTTATGCGGGCGGTTCGATCCGTGTTTCTGTGATCTTTTGGGACGGTGATTTCTGGTGTCCAGTGTTGGCTGTAGAACCAGAACGGCAGGCATTGTTTGAGCTTGTCTATGGAGAATTGGATGATTGGGGGTTGGACGTATTGTATAAGGTCGAGGCTTCGGAAGTCCCCTCTATCATTGATTCTATTGGGGAGATCTACGATGATCCCGCTCAGGCCCCCTGGATGGACTTCAAGACTCGGATTTAACACCCAAGGTGGCTTCGCAACATTGGGTTACACAAGTTTCACAGGCCATCTTTTGGGAGATTGCAATGGCGAGAATCAGTACGATTAAGCAGTGCTTGGAGATTTGCCGAGCTGCAGGCATCACCCCCTTCGTGTGGGGTCACCGTGGGCTGGGTAAATCGAGCCTTGTCGTCCAGTTGTGTGCGGAGATGGGTTGGGGTTTTCTCGATCTTCGCTGCTCGCAACTGGAAGCGTCCGATGTTCGTGGGCTTCCGGAAACGGGAGTGAACCTTGGGCTGAAGGATGATTTCCGGACGCACTACTTGCCGCCAGCAGACATGCCGGTTGGTGATCTGACTCGTAAACAGGTCACCGAGGAATTGGCCAAGTTGTTGAATATCAAGGTCGGTGACGATCAGGACAAGATTGCTGACGCGATCCAAACGAAGTTGCAAACTGCCGATCTCGAAACGGAGCGTCGGTATTTTGATCTGCTTCAGAAGCTCCAGCCGCGATTCCAGAACGGTATTCTCTTCATCGACGAAGTGAACCGTGCTCAGGATGACGTGCTGCAAGCCATTTTCCAGTTGGTTCTGGACCGACGTGTCGGTCAGTACGTTCTGCCTCCGGGCTGGTGCGTGGTTTCTGCGGGGAACTACATGGAAGGTTACATGGTTTCCGGTTTCAACGATCCGGCCTTCCTCGACCGCTTCTGCCACCTGACGCTCTCCGGTGGAGAGACGACGCTGGAAGAGTGGGTGAATTATATGAGCGACGTGCACGGCGGAGAAGCGTCGGATGTCATCGAATTCGCTTCACAGAACGTGAAGCACTTGGACGGCGACATTGCTGGAGAACTCGGCTTCTCGATTCAGCCCTCGCGGCGGTCGTGGGAGTCTGTGTCGAAGGTGCAGCAAGCGTGCCAAGGGTCCAGTTTCACGGACTTGGCCCGTGAAGAGGTTATTGGTGGTTTGATCGGACGCGAACTCGCTCGGTCGTTCTCCCGATATTCCTGTCCTGTCAAGCCGCGTGAGTTGATGAATAGCGGTGTCAAAGCGTACGAGTCGAAGTTGAAGAAGCTCGACCGCAACCAGATGACTGGACTCATGTGGGGACTCGTCAGTTTCTGCAAGAATAAGGTGGAAGATGATAAGGTCGCCGAGGTCTGCTTGGATTTCGCGAGCTTCATGGTCGGCCACGCATCGGATAAGGATGTCGTCGTGGCGTTCTGCCGAGCCTTGGTGAGCGGCGGGAATCCGAGCGATCACCAAGAGAAGGCACGTGCGGCGGTGATCTCGAATCCGCGATTGGCGAAGATGATCGCCAAGTTCAACCAGCGGTCCGGGACGAAGACCAAGACGTTCATCGACCGTCTTACCGAGCGGCCCGAACTCCAGAAGGCACTGTCGAAAGTGTCGTGGGGTTCGTCCGACGACGAAGACTAACCGTCAATCTCCCGAACGACGGCACGTCAGCCAGTCCCACATTGTTGGGGCTGGCTGTTCGTGTAGACTAAGCATGGAAAGCTATTCTTCCGCTCTCGATATGGTTTTTGATGAATTTCTCTTCATTGCCGTTCGAATTATGTGGAACATACTTGTCGTCGGGATTGTACCAAGTCTTAGTCTTGAAAAAGTCAAATCCAACCAGAGACAGTGAAGAAAAATTGTTTATCGAGTTCATTAGGAAGTTGATTGTCATCGCTCCTGTTGACGGTTTGCTTTGGAATCTTTCAACAAGCTCGATATAATTCTCGATAGAATCAGTGTAACCATTTTCTAGCATGAAGCTAAGCTGGTTGTAGTTGACATGAGCAGACAGCAGGAGAATATGCTTGCATTTGTCATGGAAAAAGCTGTAGCCCTGTTTTTGCTTCCAATGGATGGACAATCCAGACGCCCATATATGAGTCTTTCGTCCAAAAACATTGGGCTTTTCGGGGTCGACAAGCCCCAAATTCATTCTGACAACACAATCGTGGCTGTCTATGAGTTCCCCATAATTCCTTGAAAGAAGACTGTTGGAATTACCAACCAGAATGATCCTTTTGTCTTTGAAATATCCAAGCAAAGTGTTAAGGTCAACAAGACCTCTTTGTGGATTATTTGGAGCATTCTTCTTCACTTTGTCGAGGAAGAGTTTTATTGTCATAGGATCACCGATTGAACACAAATCGCAGCTTTTCCTTGCCCCATACTTTGGTATACTCATTTTCGGCGGCAAATTCAGACTCGATCATGCCCAATGACACAGCATGATTATATAATGTCTTTTTATGCATGACCCAACCATCTTCTGAGACATACCAATAATCTGGACGCACGACCTTGTCCAATGTGAAGTTCGCGGCTTTATAAATCGCCCCAGAATGATTGAAAGTTGTGTCAGCGTAAGCAACGATACAACGATACTCTGGCGATAACATTTTAATAGCACGCGACAGGAACCAGGTCCCAAAGTTCTTCTTTTGGTATTTCGGATTAATACAAAATCTGGAGAGGTCTCTGACCTCCGATGCTTTGTACTCTCCGATAGTGATGTTTTGCCTTGGAAGTGGCGAAAACACAGCAACACAGGCTAACTCTCCATCAACATACCCACCTATTGAAATCCCGCCACGACCAGCGTTCGCCAAATAGTGGTATTTCGACAGCAACAATTTGTAGTCAGATGCTTCCGCTTTCGCAATCGTAACATCATTAAACGAAAAATCACAAATCTCCGGCGTAGAAAGCCCAAGCCAATACTTTAGCAATTCTTGCACTTTGTTCAAATTCTTGAATTCGTGCTCCCAGATGTAGCGGATTTCATATTCGTTTGCTAGGTTATTTGTTATATATGCCGCTTTCGCTTTGTCTCTTGACTTTATTACGTCTAGTGAATGCCAGTAATCGCCTTGGCATTCGATCAGTAATTTTTTGGGAGTGGACGGGATGACACAGTCAAATGAATATGGGCCTATTTTGCATTCATTGTCATCATCTTCATCTTGCCGTTCTCTAAAGTATTCCACATTCAAATCGTCAAGAGTAGAGTATAATTGTTCTTGGATTCTAGACACGCACACCCTTGCCACTTTTTCTCGATATTTTGGGCTTTCCCAGCATTTGATGCTATGTGCTCTTATTTTGGCGATTGTTTCTGGCTTCCGTAAACCAGCTAGTACACGTTCGGCATATTCTGGATCTTGCCATTTTGCCTTTGCGGCTGTACTAATCATGGCACGATATTCTGGGTTTGCCCATCGTTTATTCATCGTGGCCAGTTGTTTGGCTCGATATTCGTCTGTCGTCCAAAGTTTCGCAGTAATCGCTTTTCTGATTTTAACCATTTTCTTTCGGTAATCAGGATTATCCCATAGTTCTTGCATGCGATTTGAAATTTTGGCACTGTCATAAATCCTCTCTTTGTTCCGTTGTATCAAAGCCAAGATACATTTTTTGTCAGTTCGTACTTTAGACATTCTTTTGACTAAATCTTGGTTATTCCAAATAGCTTTACTGTTTGTTACCACTAACTCTCTAAATTCTTGATTTTCCCATTGTTTTTTGGTGATTTCACTTTGTTTTCTTTTGACTTCTGGTCGATTGACTACACATTTTCTACAATAATAATCATCGGTTGGTTTTTTCCGTCCTTTATATCGCACAATATCTTGCTTTCCACATTGTTGACACACCTTTACAACTTTTGGATTAAACCGGAGCGGTCCAATATCACCAAGAATTTGTTGAGTCAATTCTGGATCAAAACCCATAGCTATGTCTCCATAAGATTGTTATGTAGCTATATTTACCAAAAATATGGTGTCTTGCAACATGAAACCAAGCCAACCAAGCCACTCGCATCATGTATTGGAGAAACAGAGATATGCCAACAGTTAAGGAAGCCACTAAAATGGTAGTACTCGGTCAATCCAAAGCGAAAGTCTCTGCCGAACAATCTGAAAAGTTGATGAAGGCACGCTGCAGGCTTATGACGAGAGAGCCATGGTATGGCCACGTGGCAATGGGGATGACATGGATTCCCTCCAACATGCCGTGGATGGAAGAGGCCAACCGAACGATGGGTGTCCGGATCGTGAACGGTCACGACATCCAATGCCTCTATTATCCACCCTTCGTGGACTCGCTCACCATCAAAGAATTGTTTGCAGTTATCCAGCACGAAATCGAGCATATTGTTCGCTGCCACTGTATCCGGAGCGGTCACCGCAATCCGGAAGGTTGGAATATCGCTGCGGACATGACGGTGAACGGCAAGAAGACCTCGCCGCGAATCGGCTACCAGGAGCCTGCTACGAATGAGTTGATCGTCCCACTCAAGGGCAACATCGTCTGGATTCCCGAAGATTGGGCGGGCGATGAGACCAGTGAGTGGTACTACGAGAAGCTCCAGAAGAACCAAAAAGGCGGCACTTGCGGCCAATGCGGACGCCCAGCCCCTGGCAAGGGGAAAGGGAAGGGCAAAGGGAAGGGCAAGAGCGAGGATGGAAAAGGCGAAGGTGAAGGCGAAGGTGAAGGCGAAGGCGGATGTCCAAGCTGCGGACAATCCGATGGCGATAGTTACAATTACGGTGGAGTCTCTGGAAAGGTCATCGATGACCACTCCACATGGAACCAATCGGATGTCTCCGAAGACGAAGCCCGTCAACTTGTCAAAGACGTGGTGGACCAAGCCACTGAGAAGTGTCAAGGACATGTCCCAGCACACCTGGAACAAGCTATCGCTGAATTGGCGAAGCCCATAGTCCGTTGGCGGGAATTGCTGCGGCATTACCTTGGCAAGCACGTCGGCAACCACCGTAAGACCTACAGCCGACGCAATCGCCGACGCCGAAAGTTTGGAATGGCTGGTATCAGCCATCATGCCGCTGCGACGGTCACCGTTATTATTGACACGTCTGGGTCGATCGGCAACCGGGAACTCGAGCAGTTCTTCGCCGAGATTGAGCAGATCAGCAGTCGAGCGAAGGTGAATATCCTGCAGTGGGACGCAGCATTTCAAGGCTATGAGTCGTACCGTCGAGGCGACTGGAAGAAAATCACGTGCAAGGGACGCGGTGGAACCGACATGGTTGGCCCAATGGATTGGCTAATCGACAACAAGCTCGTCCCTGACTGCACAATACTCTTGACCGATGGGTACACAGGTTGGCATCAGAACATCAACTTCCCATGTATTACTGTGATTACAGTGCCAGAAGGGACTGTCGATGGCCCACCTTATGGTCACACAGTTCGGATGAAAGTGAATCAATAACGGCTACTGAAACCGTGCAGGTAACGGCTACTGAAGCAAATCTAATCATGGAGGATTAGATATGTCTGAAATACGAGCAGCACAAGCGAGAGAACGTAGGAAAAAGTGGTTGATATCTGGGCTCTGTACAGGTTGTGGGAAAAACAAACCAGACACTGGTACAACCTGTGAGATATGTAGAAAACGAAAAAGACGACATCACCACAATCGCACAAATAAAGGTATCTGTCGCTGCCAATCTATATTGGAACCTGGCACTAAAGTTTGTTCAGAATGTTCTAATAAAGGAAGAAGACGCCACTATGAGCTTGTTTTGGCGACCTTGAAACATTATGGTCCACATTGTAAATGCTGTAGTGAAACTGATTATGTGGTCCTGACGATTGATCACATCAATGGTGGTGGAAATGAACACGCTAGAAAGATTGGTCGAGGTTCTTCACTTTATCGCTGGCTTCGTCGGAATAAGAATCCAGAAGGATTTCGAGTTTTGTGTTCAAATTGTAATCATGGTATAGTGAGGAATAGTGGTGAATGCCCCCACGCTAAAATCATTCCGGCGAAAAACCAATATGCGAAATATATTGGTGGGCTTCGAGAAAAAGCAATAAAGGCATATGGTGGGAAGTGCCTTTGCGGAATATCTGAACCGCTGTTTCTTCATTTGGATCATATAAATAATGATGGAGCAGAGCATCGCCGTCAGATTAACAGACAAAATTTGTACATCTGGGCTAGGAATAATAATTATCCAGACATGCTTCAGTTACTTTGCTCGAATTGTAATTTGGCAAAAGAACGTACTGGGTTCAAGAATTTTCTGGGCGAACAAGGCATTGTTTGCAATATTTGAAGCACACCAATCAGCCAGATTTTACGGGCTAGTAACAAAGCAGGGGGTGGTTTATGGGGCGGCAGTTCTCCGTCTCATGACCGAGCTATCTTTACTCGAAAGGATTCGAAAATGATCAGGAAGATCGTGATAATTGTTCTAGCACTCTCACTATCGGGCTGTGCGTCAATAGAAAAGCCCAAAGTCAAGTACGTCATAGAGACTGGCTCACCCGACGTCTGGGAGACAAATCCCTCTCAGAGACTATCCGCCAAAGTCGAAATCAGCCACTAGGCCAGATTTACTGGTGATACTCTGTCCGCAACAATATAGCGGAAGTGGCCAGTCACCCAAAGACATCGGTCGAACATCATCTTGGGCCGTCTTAGGCGGCAGCGAGACATACCGGTCGAGGGCGGCCACTTCCGCTATTCCACAACGATTGGCCTGAATATCGGGAAGACATGAAACGCATTATTCAGAATTCGAGGTTGTAATGCAGCTCGACGCAAAACAATTTGGCTTCGACCCGGAGACGCGGCAGTATTGTGAGGAAGTCTCGACTCTGCAACTCCCCGGAATTCCACAAACAATCCTTCTGCGGAACGCCCCGAAAGAAGGCCAACACCGGTCATTCAGGTGCGTAGGAACCGACGATAACGGTGGTGATATCGCTGGGTGGCGATTCGAGGAAGAAGAAGGACCGAATAAAGGACGATCGTGGGAAGAAGGTCATCCCCCGAAAACTGTCACCCCTCTTTCAATCTTGCTAATCAATGATTAGGAGGAATTATGGCGAAAAAGAAGGAAGAGACATCATGGGTCTTCCGAGTCCTGAAAAGGACTGAGAATGGTCTGCAATTGACTGACCAAGGAATCGACAAACCAGACGTCGAGACAATCCTTGTGGAGACCACTGGACGAACTCGCCAAGCGACCGGGATGGGACCGAAGCGGGGATGGAACGAAGTAGTTGTCACGACTGATGACGACGTTGGTAAGATCGGCTGGTTCCCATGGAACTCTAAGCCGAGCAATTGTTGGATTATCTGGGACTTGGGATCATATGGGCCACCAAATGCTGACTGACATGCAAAAAATGTTCATTGATGTTGTTACTTGCAAACCAACATTGGTGAAGGGTGATGGCACATTCGGTAGTGGCAGCATCTATTACCAAGTTGTCAATGGTGGTTACAACGGAATGAAACCCGCAGATTTTTATATCCACGAGGCTGGGGCAGTTGGTGGAGCGTGGTGGATGATTGGGAAAGGCCACGTACATGATGATGGCATTGTTGTTGAGATGAAGGCCGTGTTTGGGATTATGAGAGGTAATCACGAATACGAAACTTTCCGCTTTGATGCTTGTGTTCCAGGATTTCCGGATAATATCCACCCATTCTTGGTTCGAGCCACGCTCAATGCTCGCCGGACGAGAGAACTGCAGAGTTGTAAAATGTGGGCAAGGCGTCGCCGAGAACAAGAGAAACGGCATTTACCGAGTGAACGTCTTTTGCAACAGTCTGGCAGACACACAAACCCACCTCGGAGTTCTCATGGCAACGATCAACCAAATTGCGAAAGCTAAAGTCAACTCTATCGAGCCTGTAGCGCCACACGTCTATCGGCGTGGTAACGGGCGAAGGCTCAGAGCCCTTTTACAAGGCAACGATCTCCCGACCATCCCCGAAACTGCCCAGATCGCCGACGTAGCCGAATTCCAGATCGACTGTGAGTGGGGACGGGGCGAGGTTTACACGAATCCCACTGCACCCTATTGGCGTCAGGCTTCTGGTTGGACCCCCTGCCCAACTAACACCATCGTAAGGGTCCACTCGATGCTCTTCCTCGGTTCTAGCAAAGGAATCGACAGACCAAGTGGCAGCAAAATCCTGCTGACCCCACAGGCCAAAGAAGCCTACGCAATCCTCGGTTGGCCCGATCTTTTCGGGTACGGCGTCAAGGAATGCCAACTCGGCCAAAAGAACGGCACTCTCAAGTGGCTTGTCTACGCCAACAAACTCGATGATCTATCCGAGATTCACGAAGCCCTCTACACCGCAAGAGTCAACTATTGAAAACTAGCATTTTACGGAATGCCTTCTCTCGCAACACTCCCTCGTATTTCAACGGGAGAGTCCCGACACGCCACACAGGAGAAACAGGATGCCAGCTCAAGTCTACGTCATGGGAATGCGAGGAATCGTCGAAGCCAACCGAATCGCCGCCGAAGCGGGAACGGGACGAGGAATCGTCGTCAACACCACCAGCACCCCGAACCGCCCCGAACCCCGACTCGCAACAAAAGGGCGGGGAGGGGTCTTGGCGGACATTTACAAGGCCAAGGACAATTGGGAGACCGATTTGAGTCCCTTCCACCTTGGGCCTTGTCCACTCTACGGCACACACACCGCCCAGCGAATGGAAAACGCGTGGCAGTTCTGTAAGGTCTACAAGCGACACACCGACGCCCAAGGCCACCCGACCGCCGACTATTGGAAGTGGGCGAAGGGCGGCTGGAACGACGACAAGCCACACCGCTTTCCAATGGGACGCGGAGCCAGACCCGAGCACAGCCTTTGGGACGGCCGGTATCTCGGCTACATCGACGCCCGCAAGGTCATCTACGCTCCCGTCTACGCCGAAGCCGTCATGAAAACCAAGGGTTGGGCGAAGCTCGTCGAACTCTACAACACCAAGGACACCATCGTCCTACGGGATTTTGATGGCTATCGTCATGACACGGACATGATGACATTGACGGAAGTTCTGAATTGTCCCACGAAGATTATGGGGCATGCGTTTGTCCTCAAAATGCTCTTGACTAACAATGAAGCCTTGAACCAACTTGACCAGCGAGTCGATTATGCAGCCAGTTCCAACGCATCTTGAGACAGAAGAGGACCAAGCCGCCTTGAGGGACATCCTCAAGGCGGCGGGGTACGGCCATTGGTCGTACGCGTATGAGAGTACCGCCACCAACATGAAGCGTGGAGTCCGCATTTGCATCAAGTCGGACAAGTATCCACGGGCAGGCAGTATTGCTTCTCATATGATCGAAGAAGCGACTATCGATATTCGCACCAAGAACGTGCGATGTCGAACCGGGAATACAGTCTACAAGAAATTGAAGCCAGCTTACGTAGTTGCAAGCGGCCGCGCTCGCTACTCGTCGTGTACTAGTGCTGATGTTGTTGATTGTGCCGATGCTCATGACTTGATAGAGAAGGTGCTTGAGGCAGCTAAAGCGTTGAAAGGCGATGATCCTGTCAACTCGTCGAACATGGGCCGTGGGATTCTCCAGAACCTCATTCTGGATAATCTTAAGAAACGACTATTGGCTAGCGGTAAAGGTCTTCATATCCAATTTGGCTCCAGGTCTCAATCGCCAGAGAAAGCTGCGAGTCTACGTATCAAAATCCCAACGACCCTCAAAGCGAACGGGATAACACAATATTCCATCGACGAGTTGGTGATCATTCTGTCTGACGGCTCTGTCGATATCCTTCTTTCGAATTGGGGCGACTATTCAAGATGCTCTAAAGAGAAAAAGTTTACAATCCCTTACTTCTCTGACCCAAAATTCGACCCTGAATTGTTCTATACTTTCGTTATGGCGGCTATCAAAGAGATGGTTGTTTTGAGGGATTTGTGCTGTTCCAGACAGGACGAAATTGATCGGTTGATTAATGAGATTAGTGAAGCCAAGAATAATAAGAGGGATGGGTTTCGGGAGACTTGGGACAGCCTGTGGGCTGGGAATTAATGTCTGTGACGATGAACAAATTATCAAGGTATTGGATGCCTAATCCAGCTTAGCCTAACCAACAACTCAGGCTGCCCTTCGAATTCCAGAACGGTGTCTGGATTATCGAAGATTCGCGTTAAGTCTCGGCCCTGATGTAGACTGACCCATCGTCAATATAGCGGGTAGTTCCATCTGCTAATTCTACTGCTACACCATCATCGTCCTCATCCGCGAACTCGTCGGCATCTTCAAGTCCGGCGTACGGATTATTTGGGTCATAATTACCCATATCTGCGGCAACAGACTCGGGACCTGGTTCGGGCTCTGGTGGTTCTGGTCTCTCAACCATTCTTGATCCGTTCCAGCCATAATAAAATTGGGTGACATTGGCCACGATCTTGCCATGGTTTGTATCCAACACTACCTTCCGTGGGATACCATCATGGTCGTTTCCTTGGGCGTCTCGCCAGATATCGTCTGGAGAGGGTGGATCTCCAGGACCAAGGATTATTTTGGCACCGGCAACATGAAGATCACCGAATGGGATATATTCATTCGCTGAATCAGAGAACGACCCCCCAGAGAACGACCCCCACGTATGAAATAACATGTTCAGCTCATCGCCACCAAATCCCCATTGGGGCACGGATGGTCTGTGGCCATCAATGTAGAACGACAATCCCCTGGTCATGACGAATTCGATGATCATACTCTATTTTTACCTAACAATCCCTTAGCGAGTCCCGATGTTTTTCTGGCTTTGGAGCCTCCATCGATGTTCTGTATGACATTAGAACACTTGAAGAGCTGTCCTAAAAATGTTTGCTTTAGCATTTAATTGGGGTTTGGTTTTTGCAACACCGGGGTAGGAGAAATCCATCTTTTACAGGAGCCATGATGACACCCAACGAACTCAAAGACAAGCTCGCGATGTTCTACCTGACGGCTAAGAGCGAAGGTTATGATCGAGAGCCCATCGAATGCGTCACCGGCTCTGGTGGACGCTCTTTCCGCCCCCACACGATTCAGGCTAATGTCGGTGATCCATCGCGGCCGATAGGGGCTTCGTCGTTCGCCGCGAATCCCGGTGAAGTGTGGAACGACGTCTGCAGCATCGTTGAGCACCTTGCCGGTGACGGAATCGATGAGACTGGCCGCTACGTTCTGATGCAGTGGCTTTCTCCTGCAGAGGCGGCGATCTTCGCTGGATTCTTTGAGAGTGAAGAGGATGTCGAGGCGATTTGCCTGTCGTCCACCAAGGATATGACGTACGATCCGAACGGCGAGCCGTCAGACAACCAAGACTTTTTCGAATGGAACTTCCAGATCAGTGGCTACTTCCGGCCTGTGACGGCGAAAGTGAAACAAGACTTGAATGACTGCAGCCAATTGACGCTGATGCTGATTCCCAACAACGGAGAAGAAACAAATGAAACAAATATTTGAAATAACCGGCCCAGGTGAATGGACCCCAGTGACACTCTTCAATCATGGATTTCCTTTTCTTGCTTGGGAACCGGAGTCTATGGCCGAACAACACCAGCCGGAAGTCACGCTCCCCGACGTCGCCGTGGTTACCAGAGACGACACCAACGAGACTGTCGCCGTGTTGATCCTCAAGGGTGGCTACAACAGCATCAAGGTCCACAAGGCCCTCAAGGCCAAGCATGACATCCCCGACAACGTTTACCTGAACTCGCGGCTCATCGGAACTGAAGAAGTGCCTGGTTCCCGTTGCTATTCGTAGTGTGGTGCAAGTTGCCGCACGAGACCAACTCCGAAAAGTCTGTAAGATCTGCGGAATCCCGCTGGAGGAATAAAAATGATCACGTTCCATCAACGCCCTACAAGCAGCATGTGGCATTTGTGCTATCGGGACGGCGACCTGAAAATCCGCAGCACTTGTCACTATCGCCTGCACCTTTCTGATGCCGCTGCGAGGGATCTGACCACGACGTACCTCGATGCAGACGATATCGCCACCCTGCTGGACACTCGCAAGATCAACCGACATCGGGTCTGCGACACTTGCTTCCGAGCAACGGCCTTTGCGGTCAAGACGAGCGACCTGATCACGCTCAACGTGGCACCGGCCAACACGATCATCGATTTCAGCTACCCTGTCGTCGTTGGTCCAGGTGGTGATATGCACCAAGCCGAGAAGAAAACCATCGCTGCGGCCAAGAAACTCGCCAAGGAACTGGCTGGTGACTTCGGTGCCGATTTCACAGTTCTGGTCCCCCACACGACCTGCGGGCCGGTCAAGCCCAAAATCCGAGAAACTCGACACCAAGTGAATGACGACGACGATGACGGTGGCGGCTTCGATTCCGACGAAACCAAGTCGGAGTCTAAGAAGCCGCCAAAGGACGAGGATTTTACGCCCTGCCAGCCCTGGCAACATGGTGAAGCCGTTGACGAAGATGTTGTCGACCACATTGACCCAGGCCCGGCAGACGATGCCCCAGGTAACGATGTACACGATGATTGACGGCGAACCGTGGTCTTGCAACACTTTTATAGGACGAAACGAAGACCACGGAGACGTAACATGAACTTTCAGATTCCTTCCGACCTCTCTGAGAAGGGGCGACAGGCTGCCGAGATTATCAGCAGCTTCTGCAACGAACACAGGCTCAAGAGCAGCCAGCGTGTTTTCATCGACCCCGAAGAGTGGAGCGGCAGTTGCTACGGGCAGAATTCGTTGCTGATTGTGATGCACGAGGGTAGTGACGCCAATCGTGCTCTGTCGATGGACGGTGCCTACGAGCAGAATGGCGGTGATTACAGCCTGTACGAGTCTCTGGTTGAGCGTCTCCGTGAGGCAGGCGTTTTCATCGAGCAGTGCACCCGATACCACTCAGCAATCTACGAGGTCTGAACATGATTATACAACTCGCTAAAACGTTCGTTGACGAAGACGATGCCGAAGTCACCACTTGGGACATCGACCTCACGTCAGAAGAACTGAACACGATCGACAACCTCGCGTCGTGCAACAATGGCAGCTTGCCGTCGTCGTCCGAAGGCGAAGAGCCTCTGGTGTTTCGCGGCAAGACGTACGATGACGACGGACTCGACATCACCGACCTTCTCGACGAGTACGGCAAGCGTCTCGTCCCAGACCACACGATCGACCTCTACGTTTACTAGGAGCCGTCAAATGAAACTGACACTAACGAGTATCGAAGAACTTTGGTCCTGCGAGCTGGATCTGTTTCTCTCGCACAGGTTCACCGGATCACGTGAACAGCTGATCGCGTATCTCGAAGAAACACACAAGCTAGCGAAGGAAGTCGACAAGCTTCTGGGACTTGAAGAAGCAGACTTCGACCATGCTTCGTCCTCGTCATTTCCTGAATATTCCTGGGACGAATGGAACAAAACCCTCGGTGACTGCGATAATGAGAGTTACGTCTGCGGCTTTGTAACCGACCACGACGGTGCATACGTCGAAGACGGGATATGGAGAAGCGACGAGTGGGCGGGTGGTGCCGCGAGTACCACAATCCACCCCGCTCTTCGTTTCGGGACCGGGGGAGTCAAAGTCGAAGCGTACAACAACGAAGAACCAGACGCTTCGATTGAAATCCAGCTTGATGTGCTACGCAACGAGATCCTCACCTGTCTGAGGAAGCCTCAAAACTGGAAAACGGCTCTTGCCGATGGCGGAACCTGGAAGTTCGAAGCATCGGTCATTTCAGAATCCTACTCAACCTGCTGAGGGTATAACAATGCAAATTCGACTTATTGAACGAAACGTGACTGACGCAGAGACCTCTGAAGTCAAGCTGATGCGTTTGAAGCCAGACCAGCACGGCTGTGTACTGGAACTCGAAGGATGTGCCGAGTCGCTCGTCATCGACTTGAGTGGTGGTACTCTGCGTGTCTACGTTGCAGATGAAAACGGTGAAGTGCCGAGCACACCATCTGCACGTCTTATCCCCACTTCAACTTGGCCCAATATTGTTGATTCCAATGAATAACGAACCATACCTACAACAACTCGTAACCGACGCAAACGCCAGCCGAGCTGCTTCTGGCATGGACTGGCGACTCTCTATTGTTGGGATCGGTGACGACTTTCTGACAATCCGTGGGATAGCCACCGACGAACCCGAAGACGAAGCCGTAGATGCGACATACGCCAATGTCCGCTATTGCGGTAAACTCAACGCCACGATCAAAGGTCGGAATGTCGAGGTTCCTTTCGTCTCGGTTGAGTTCCTCAAGGATACTGGCTCCAACTGGCCAGCAAATCCAGGACAGGAGGCACAGATCGTCAGCAAACGAATCCACGTGGAAGCGGAAGGGAACGCTTTCTGGGCCATCATGTACTCCGCCTACAACGAAGGACTCCTATGAACCAGTACAAGCAATCGGTCGAGCCATGCAAGTCGTAACGATCTGCCCCTTCCGTTCTGCACAACATGTGAACGTTGGTGTGGCTTTCGACTACTGCTACGTCCCAGCAATGGCAAGCTCGTTTTGGCGGGTTACCACGAAGACCGAGACAAGTGCGTCTGGGCCAGTTTCGACCAAGAATCCTACGAATGGAGCGACGCGTGATCTACGAACGAGAACAACTTCAGAAATTCCAGCAGATCGACCCCGACGCCGTTCTACAACAGGCGAAGGACGATCCGACGAACGAATATCCGTACATCACGGCGTTCGTCACACTGGCCTGGGAGTGGAAGTCTTTCGTTCGAGCACTTGAAGGAGCGGTCGAAAAAGCTGAAAGGCTCGACAATCTCGAATGGGCCGCTGAGAAGGTCCTCGACGATGCCCGCATCGACTCACCCAACGACAAAGAGAGTGTGTTGGAGGGTCTGTTCTATCCGGCTGCTGAGGTCATCAAAGACCTGCGAGCACGCGGCTGGAGTAACGACCGAATCCGACGCCACAAGATCACCGATCTGGAGGTCGAACAAGAACGACACGTCGTTCCTAGCGATCTCTGTGTTGAGTGTCAGGACCCAGACACTTTCGTTGGTCCCGACAAGACTTTCTGTTCCCTTTGTGAAGACGAGTTAGAAGAGGTAGCCAGATATGAGCACTAGCAAGAACAACAAGCGAAGATTTCTTCAGCGAAGCAGTTTGGTCGCCATCGCCATCCCACGGGATGATGCGTTGTCGTTTGCTGTCCCGCAACACGGTGAAGACAACCACACGTTCTACCTCTCGAACGAGACGGCTGCTCTACAGGAGCCGGACGCTAAGATCGCTCTGGTTTACGTTGAAGAAGGCTGTAACACGCTGGAATTGGACGACGGCGAAAAACACGTAGGAATCCTGGGAGAGTGGTCACTCGACGGTCAGATCACGCACAAGTTCACGTGCCTCGACGACTTCGCACCGGAAGGGCACTCAGTTTTTATGCGATCAGTGACGAGGAAGGCAGAATGAGCGAGTACACCGGACTCGAAGACGCTGACCAGTTCTGCGACAACAGGAGCGAGTACACCGGACTCGAAGACGCTGACCAGTTCTGCGACAACAGCGATAAGTACTGCTGCGATTGCGGCACAGAAGTGCTGAATTGGCGGGGGCTTCACTACGCCCAACCCCCAGACGACGTCACGCCCTTTTGTGCCTTCTGTAGTCCCGAGTGTCTGAGGATTTTTCTAGATAGCGAAGAAGGGCAGGAGTACGTCGCCCAAGACCCTATCGATTTGGAGTGATCATGCAATACCCGTACTTCATCGTACAGAAGCGAACAGGCCGACTCCCCTGCCCGCCAGAGTACAAGCACACGCCGATAGAGCGACAATTCAAGAGTGGTCGCATCGGCGGCACGAACGTCAACGAGACAACGTACCACACCGCCCTCGAAGTGCAACAAGCCGAGAACCGGGAGCGAACCGGTGGAGCCGAAGTGCTGGTCTACGTCGTCTTACGGCCCAACTCCCCCAGATTACGCGTTTACAATGTCCACGGACGTGTTTGGACTATTGAGGGGCGACGTCACATTTCTTTTGAACAGATCGACGAGGAACTCAGATGGCCCAAATCGTCAGAATCGCACCGTTCCTCCTATCCTGACGGAAGTCCAGTTTTGCAATAATCCGTAGAACCCAAACAGGAGATCGCCAATGTGGGAATCGAATGCATCCCGATTCGCTCGCTCTTATGGTCTAATACCAGCCTCCGAGATCATTGCCAGCATCCCCGGAGCGGTATGGAAGGACATGGCTAAGCTCTTCCCCAATCCCGTCGAACGGCATCACTATGGGGAAGACCAAGAGTCGTGCCATCTGGAGCCCTATTACAACATTAGCACGCTACCAAGAGACTGGCGTAGCCGAATCAGAAAGCACGTCAAAAGACGGCAAGATCTCGAAGAAATGCAACGACTCATCAAGTTGTTCAAAGCTTACGAGATTCCGCGACCAAAGCCACCCAAAGAATTGACAATCGAAAACTCTCCCAACAACTGGAATGGCCCATGCTTGATCAGTTACATCCAGAAACTACAGACCAAACTGGATAAAACACTGACCAAGGTCCGGGCGGCAAATGGCAAGGGCAAAGCCATCCGGGCGGCAAATGGCAAGGGCAAAGCCGTCATTGAGCTTCTAATCCCGATTAGCACTCCCCGCTCTTATTAGGGTCGACCCAGAAGAGGCAACGTCACAAAAGAGGTAAGGGCGAGAACGCAAGCCACTCCCTCCGGAAAACGAAACAGGTATTTCACACATATGAGCATTCGAGACCAGCTCCGAGAACACCAAGCCCATGGCTACACTATTGGGCAATTGCACACCCTCATAACCAATCAGGGCGTTAAAGTAAGCTCGGCCAGTCTCTACGTTTATGCATCTGGTCATCGAGAACCAAGCCCTCGACTTGCCACTCAGTTACAACAGGCTCTCGAGGCGATACCGCTCAAGACCGTCAAGTCCGTGGAGTGGTTGTGCGGCGGCAGCATTACGGGCGTGGTCAGCCACTTGCTGGAGTCGCGAGAAGTGAACGCGGCTGAGCTGGACGCGTTGGAGGCTCTGATACAGAAACACAAGCTGCAGCAGTAGGCGGCCTCGATCGAGAACAGCAAGTCAAGCTGTAAGGGCGGGGCGTCAAGCACAGGTCAGTCTTAATTGCGGGCGTTGCTTGATACTCATTG
>Ga0208790_1000490_pt1 | contig 19414 bp, 16 predicted proteins | sample 10_taG_FD_184083 | JGI IMG/M metagenome (GOLD analysis project Ga0208790, IMG submission 184083) | Marine viral communities from the Subarctic Pacific Ocean - 10_ETSP_OMZ_AT15264 metaG (SPAdes) (version 2) | ecosystem: Environmental > Aquatic > Marine > Oceanic | place: Pacific Ocean | collected... | reverse complement strand
AGCAGAACCAATATTACCCGCATCAGGAATAACAATATTACCCCCAGTAGTCATAGTACCACCACCAGTATATGTACCTGCACCAGTTACATTGGCACCACTAAAAGTTAAAGCAGTTGTAGTACCAGATTTAATTATAAGATTACCTGAAGTATTAGTAGCACTGCCAAAAGTAGTACCATCATCTTTAAAGAAAATATCACCACCACCAGCATCTAAAACAATATCTGTACCAGCATCTACATTAAAAAGAGCAGAAGCTGATATAGTTAAATCAGTACCATCACCTTCTATCTTTTCACCATCGTCACCAAAAGTTACACCAATATCAGCGGGGATGTTAATATCTCCACCAGAACCTACACTAATTGAAATGTCTGTACCATCTGACTCTATTTTCTCATCACCTGATCCATCTAAAATAAGTCCAACGCCAGATGGAATAACTACATCTGCTGTAGCAGTAAGATTAATATCTGCTCCTGATGTAATAGTTAAATCTGTGCTATCTCCTTCAATCTTTTCACCAGTACCAAAAGTTATGCCTACATCAGCAGGAATTACAATATCTGCTGTAGCGGTAAGATTAATATTATTACCACTAATTGTTAGATCAGTGCCATCACCTTCTATCTTTTCACCATCGTCACCAAAAGTTAATCCAATATCAGCAGGAATATTAATATCTGCGCCAGATACTAAATATAAATCAGTACCATCACCATAGATATATTCCCCACCCTCATCATATAAGTATATTCTTTTACTACTATCTATTACAACATCATCAGAGAACTTAAAATGATCTTCATCTTCCATCCAAGTCAGAACACCATCGCTTGTTTCACCATCGAAAGTAACTGCAATATCTGTGCCAGCAGTACCATCCCCAATCGTAATGGCTGTACCTAAAAGCTTGGTTACAGGACCACCTTCAGCGGTTGTACCGTCGTGGGTATGTCCTGTAGATACAGCAAAAGCAGATACAAGTTGTTCAAACTCATCATTAAAATCTGATGCTTGAATAACCTCGCCATCTACAATTTCAGCACTACTTTGTCTTGTATATGTTGAACCCATTATCTACGTCCTCCATTTGTAAATTCTAATTGATATGAATTTATAGTAAAAGGATTGTTGGAACTATTGTGATTAAGTTTAACAGCAATTAAAAATCCTGATCCTTCAATAGCCCTTCTAAATATAGGAGCACCACTTGATCCATATACAGCATTATTATATGTAGCAGAAGAACTACCAAAAATTGCTATTCCACCGGGAGAGGTAATATCAAATTTTGCGGGTTGTGGTGTATCTTTAGAATCGGAATCATATCTAACTCTAAGTTCTGCAGCTATTGTTCCCTCTACTTCGTAATTTAAAATAATTCGTTGCATAAGTTTTCTTAGGCCCGTATCTCCAAGAGATAAATCAGGAGAACGATATACAGATATTACGTTTGATCCATCAAAGGTATCCCCATTTTCTTGTCTACGTACATACCCATCATACCCGCCCTCAATTGTGTATTCGGTATTACTAATAAAACCAGAATCCATAGATGAAGGCTTTATACCTACTAAGTCTGCGTATTCAAATCCAATATTTCCTTCTGGCGTTCTTTTTAACGTAGCCAGAATACCATTACTATTTTCTGTACTGCCACCTGTTTTGGGATAAAATAATCGGTATTGACTTTTTCCTCTTACAATAACAGAAGTAACATTATCAAAACCAATATCTTCAATACGGGGTTGAATTGGTTTAGATACAGTACCCAATTCTATATCACCAATTCTAGTAGTAGCAGCAATTGTTCTTAGGCCATCTGGAGATAAAAATAAAAGATCACCACCTATTTCTTGTACAGAAAATCCATCGGCACAACCCAATGTTCTTGTTACAGGAACTACTTGCCAATCTGCTATACTTGTACCAGTAAGTCTATATATTTTATCTTTACCAAAAATAAATAAAGCATCGCGGAAGACTTTTAATTCCACAATGCTTGTATCAACTTTTATAGACCCTGCTCCATTTGCCGCCGTAAAATCATTTTCAAGAAAGGGTGCAGTAAATACAATTTCTTGTGGGTTAGTAGACATTCCTCCAAAAAATATGTGATCCCTAAATACAGCTACAGAAGCTGGATCAGCAGGAGCACCAGTACTACTCAATAGGGTATAAGTAGAACCATCATATGTAGCAGCTTGATTTACATCATCTACCATTACTACTTTTTCAGCATTAGTAAAATTAAAATTGTCAAATTTATAACGACCAGCAGATGTTCTTGTAGCAATACTTGCAGACCAACCACTTCCTGTACTGAATTTTAATAGATTACCTGAAGCAGCTAATACACCACTATTAAATACCTTAACTCCTAAAATTGTATTTGTACTATTTACCTGATCATCATCAAACTTACTACTTCCTGTAAGTCTTCGATAGCCTCCCTTTATGCTTGGCTCAAAGTTTTGTAAAGCTACCGCTGCTCCCGGTGGAATAGAGAAATCGTCCTTATCTAAAATAAGACCACCACCTAAAGAAACTGTAACTGGAGATATAGAGGAAGTATCTGGCATTAATGATTATCCCGTAACATTTAGTTCTTCTTCAATAAACAATGATACTGTAAGATCGTCTGCAGCAGAAGCTTGTGCTTTAAATATATCTCCTGCTTCTAGTACAATATTAGTATCAGCAAATTGTTTGTAATTATCTGCAGCTACACTAAAAGTACTAAGTAAATCATACGTAGCACTTGCAGAAGTATCTGTCCACTTTAAAGTTATGTTAGCTGCACTTGATCCATCTATATTTGTTACCCATACTTCTTTTATTCTTGCGGTAAAGTTTGTAGGACAAGTATATACTGAAGTAAGACTAGTGCTATCTAATGCTGCTGCTGCATTTTTTAATCTTAGTGACATTCATTTTTACCTTCACTACATCCACAAGGATTTCCAAGAGAATATTGACAATTTTCACATGTGCAATTTTCATTATTACACATAATGATTAAAAAGATGAAGACGTGGTATATGCAGAACTACTTGAACGAGGAATATATGTTGAACGCATATAATCAAATCTGTTTATTAAAAGTGTTTGCATATGTTTTATACCTTCATTAAACATTGCAAAACTTCTTTCGTATAAAGGTACTTCACTTCGATATAAATATACGTAAGATACAGCCCCATCTACAATTACATGTTTAAATCTATCGGGAATAGTAGTTGTGTCACTATGAGCAGATAAATCTGTACTTGGAAACGTATAATAATCAAAAGCTAAAGTATATGCCTTATTTGGATAGGGAAATAACCCATAAGCATTATCAGGAGTACGAAACACATGGCTAGGAATACTACCACCATCAAATTGTGTTACAGTATCATCATCAGAATGAGCAGCCGCAGTAGTTCCTCCTGCTGCTCTTGTAGCTCCTGTAAAGGTAGTTGAACTAACTCCTGTATATGTAATTTCTTCTTCGTTAATAACAATTGTACCAGTAGAATCAAATCCTGTAGTTGAGTCTACGGTTATAGTTGTATCTGAATCTGTATGAGAACCGTTTAGTGCAGTATTAACTACTTCATCTTCTTGACTAATATGCATATCTAAATATTCATGGTAATCTAATGTAGATAAATGTTGCGTAGCATTTCCTAATGTAGAACTCTTTTGTACTCTAAATGTAGCATAATCAACCCATTTTGTACTGGAGGGTAAAGCATATCTTGTTATACCCGCAGTTAATGTTTTTGAAGCCTCTGATGTGTTAAAAGGCCAAGTAAATTCTCGTTGATTAATATATCTAATGGCTTGATTTACAGCATTCTTAGCTTGTGTTTGAATGCCACGAGAACTACTGAAATCAGAAGATGTTAATTGCACTTCATTCATTTTTGCAAGAACATCATTAGTGTAGGTTAAAAAGGTATTTGCCATTTGCTATCCTATATATAGTTATGATGGGGAGAGGAAAGTTCTTCCCCCCTCCCCACCAAAGTTAACTAAGCAAGCTGATCTCTATCAACTTCATCAGCGGCTTCTGCATAGCCATTTACGTCAACGAGACACGCATAAACTCGCAGTCTGCCAGAAGTAACGTCAGCGGAACCAGCGATCAACTTAACGTCAATCGTATCCGTTGTCGTAACCCAACCTTCAAACAAAGAATCAGCACCAGTAATAACGTCATTGGCCTGACCGTTTGTTCCTTCAGCAAGAATACCCGTAGAGGAAACATCTCCACCATCGATAATATCATCACCAGCAGCAAAATCAATATCCACTGTTGGGGAAGTACCGTCAAAGGCTTTAAGAACTTCTGCCCCAGCAAACAAAACAAAAGTATTTGCAGGGATTTCTAGAAGCTGGAAAATATCACCATCCGTACAGCTATAACTGTCTGCAGTTAGCGCGTCCATATCAAGAATAGCATCTACCATTCTCATAGTACTTCCGGGACGAGTAACTTGAAGAGAAGCAATAGAAGATGCACTTACGCCAGTAGTAGATTTGGCTGTCATATCAAAAGTTGCCATTGTACATACTCCTCTATGCTATATTATAAATCGCAGTGGCAATTGCTTCTGGACGCAAAATCTTACGACCATAAAGGTGCATACCACGCACGATATCGGCAAAGCTATCAGGATCACGATACGATTCCGTTTTCGTAATCTGGCTAGCGGTGGCTACGGAAGCTGAATGCCCAGCAACAATCACACCATAGTTAGATTTCTGGTTTGCCGAGCCACTTGTGCCGGGACCAGTACCTACTGCTGGAAGATTGTTAGAGACATAAACTTTGAAGCCGTAAAGATTGTTGAGAACAAGACCGTTGCGTAATGCTCCAGCCTCACCAAAATCTTGATTCAAAAGACGCGAATCTTCATCCATCAAAACTTCCATGAAATGTGGAGACACAACTAGCCAACGACCATCTTTGTCAACAAACTGAGTGTCTAAAAGCCGACCCATCCTAGCAATAACCATATTAGGCGAAGCCGTAGCAGTCGGAAGCGCACTAGCTCCCGGCAACCGTGGCGCAAGAGGAATTGAATGATCCCCCGCCGACGTAGTGGTAATATTGCCAAAAGAATCTTTCCTCACCTTCATTGAAGTAAGCAATTCATCTGAACCAGCAGTAGATACAGCCTTGGTTCCAGAAACCGTAGTATTAGCGGAACTGGCAACTGCACTTACAGAAGCTTGTGCATAACCTGAAAGGTAGCCCAATACTTCTGCATCATACTGATCTTTTAGGCGATAACCCGCACGATCAGATGCTACTGACTGAAAATTCACATGAGAATGTGCCTCTTCAATGTCGTCAACCTTAAAGGCAAAGTAATTAGCCTGATCTACGACCAAACTAAAATCTTCATCATCAAGGTCTTGAGGAGAGATTTGAGTACCACGGGCATACGATCTGACCGTGATCTCAGGCTCTTTGATAATACGAACTGTATCACCAAAGCTTGCGATATCACCAAAATAGTCGTTATTGGTAATACCTTCAGCTACAGAACTTTTACGAAAAGCTACCTGTACCTGTTTAGAGTAAATAACAGGGCTAAAATTGCCATTCGGCAAATTGTTATACCCTGCCGCACGTTGAAAAGCCATAATCTTTCTCCTTTTCTCATTACGAGTGAGCAGCAAGGCTCACAAGTGTGACATAAATATCACACCACAAGGTTTAACTTTTCTAGGGGCCAGCTACATAGAGGGTAAGATAAATAATGATCAAAAATTTATCGGCCTTGTTTACTGGGTATACCGAAAAGCGTAGTCTAAAAAACTAGAGGTAGCATATTAAATATGGGCCTAGTTCTTTTAATAATACCTTTATAGTTAAATATTATATTTTGTCAAGCTAAAAATGTATTTTATCTAGCTTCTCCAGATATATCATAGACAAACTTTCCTGCTCGGATTGATTCCATGATCTTATCTGAATTTTGTTCGTATTCATCAGCACTCATTTTATCTACAGTAGACTCTTTCCATTGTAAATTATTTCGGTTATTGTCAGGAGCACTTCTTTTGTTTCTTGTATCTACTTGTTCAGCAGCAGATTTATTTTTAGAGGCTTTGCTAGGCTTAGATACAGATATATCTTTATCTACTTTATATAAGTCAATTGCCCTAGCTGCAGAACGTGCATCTGTTTCATTTTCATAAAGAGCTTCTTGTACCCATTTTGGTTGTTCTTCTGCCCATTGATGGAAATCATCAGTAGAACGAATGTCTTCAAAATCAGGATGTATCGCAAAAAGTTCTGCTTCTGCTTTTTCTTTTTTAGCTGAAGCTTGAAGCTTGTTTATTTCTTCCATCTTAGTTTCTAAATCTTCAGATTGTTCCTTTGCTTTTTTTATTGCAATTGTTTCAATTATTGCAGCTACGTCAGGATATTCTTTTGACCAAACATCAATCTCTTCTTCTGTTTTAGGCAACTGTATCTGTGCTTTAGTAACTTCAGAAAGTTGTGACTCTAAAGTAGAAAGTTTTTCGTCATATTCTTGCTTTTGTTTTTGTGAATGCCTACGTAAATCCCCATATCGTTTCTTAAAGGTTTTTTCTTCTGGGTTATCAGGCTCTATGTTATCTTCAGCCTCTTTCTGTGCTTTCTTTTCTTCTACACTTTGTTCCTGTTTTAATTCTTCTAGCTCTTTTTCTTCATCTTCAATTGTTTTTCTTGTATTGTATTTATCGCCTGCAAAACCTGCAACTTTTTTTACTGGTTCTACTACACCAATTTCATCTGACATATTCTTACTCCTGTGTTGGGGCCAACCGTAGCCAAATTCGGGGGGTTAGGTAAGGCCAACAAAATGAGGATTATTGTAGTTAGGCTAATCCTCTGCCTTGCTCCATTGGTACTGGAGGTTGTTCCGCTTGCATTGGCATCTGTGGTTGTGGTTGTGCAAGTGGTCGTGGTTGCATTGGTTCTTCCATAGCCATAGCTTCTTCACCACCAAACTTTTGCATTAATCTTTTAGTTGCTTCTATATCTCCCAATAATGCGTTAAACATATCGTTTAAATCTTCAGGAGGCATTTGTAAAGTACCTGATACCGCTTCAGTAATAGGAGGATTATCCATTATAAAAGATTTCATAAAAGTAGTTTTTTCATTAGGCAGTCCCACTAAAAAGTTTCCAAAATCAGCCAACAATGTTTTTGGATCACTTCTGGATAATCCTGTATCCATTACCTCTTCTTGTTCCATTGAAACTTCACTAATGGCTTCTTCCATTGGCGCTTCAGCCATCCTACGAGGAGGAAGAGAAGGACGCCGCTCTGTTCGTCCTTGATTAAACATTTCCATTTGTTCTTGAGGTACTATTGCTTCTGGCATTGTTTTGTTTCCTTTATATTTTAAAGAGGACCAATTTCTTGAGCCGTTTTAGGTTGTGTATCTAAATACTTTTGTATTCTTTTATCCATCCATTTACGAATAATCTTCTGTGTTCTTTCTTTACCGTCAAGCCATTCTGCAAAGCTTTCGCCATATTTACCATATGCTTTATAAAGCCATTTTGGAGCTTGTGTGCATAACCATGAACGGAATATCTGCCATTTCGGATTATCTTCTCCGTATACTTTTCGGGCTACCCAACACCAAGGGGATTGGCTTGATGGAGAAGATGGTCCTGTAGCTGCTGTTCCAGTAGGCCCAGTAGGTGAAGTATGTCCTGCTCGGCCACTATAAAAACCAGTACCTTCCTTACTTCCCGTTGGGCCAGAGTATGATATATTTGGACCCATCGCCGCATAACTAGCTGAATAAGGAGTCTTTGCCTTTAATGAGTTATCAAGATTTGTTTTTGTTATTGCTGCAATCTTGGCTTTCCTATCATTATAATCCTGCGTAATAGTTTTTTCTCCTTCCTTCGAAATCTTTGTTCCGTACATAGTATCTGCTAACGTAGCCATTTTAGAATGTTCTGTAAGTCCCTCTTCTCCCATTGCATCATCAGAAGGAAGAAGACCAAAAAGAGAATCATCTCTTAGAGCATATATATGTGCTTTAGCTTCTTTGCTCAAACTTTTAAAATCTGCCATAGGCATTAAAGCATTTGTTGTATCATGTTTGTAACTATAGAAATTTCCATCAGATAAAACCATTCCATTTTTAGTACCTATTGCATTTGGAGCATCAATACCTATAACGTTCCCATTGCTATCCTGCTGTATAGCATTCTGTATTTCCACAGTTGTCATATTGGTTAAATCTTTGACAAAGGCCGGAGCGTAAACTGATCTGTAAACATCCTGTACAGATCGAAAAGCTGTTACATCTTTGTCATTATATGCTACTAATGCTGTGAGGCCAAAAAGACTAGGAACAGCATGGACAGACCAACCAGAAGCAGCATGATAGCCCGTACCGGCAATTGAAGATTTACCAGTCACAGAATTTACTGCCCCTTGCATCATTGCTGATTGTGTTTGATTTCCATGAAAAGCTAAAGATTTTCCCAGTTTAGCAAGTCCCGTTACAGCTACGGAAGGAATACCCACTAAACTCGTAACCGCATGTATAGCTGTTTCAGCAATGTCTGCATGTGAAAGATCTCCAACTGGTGATTCTACTGCTATTCCTTCCATTGATACATCTGGTGCAGTCCTAGCAGCTATATCGGATTGTGACAGCATAGGTTGTGAAAAACGGGCAAATTGTGCATTTATTGAACTATGAATTGACTGAACAGTAGCTTGATTCTGGGCTGAAAGAGTAGCAGGTACAGCAGGGGTTACAGAAGGTGGTGTTACACCTACAACACCACTTGGAGGACTTGGAGGACCACCCGGAGCTACAGGAGGTTGTTGAGCTATTACAGGAGCTTGAATAGGTTGTTGCATTTGTGGTGCAGGTACAGCTTCTTCAACAGATGGAGAATATCCTGTAGGAATAGTTCCTTGTATCTGCCCATTAACGCTAGTCATATAAACAATATTTCCTTCAGCATTTGTGTACGGTATAACTTTATAACCACCTGTACTTGGTATATTGTGCATTGTATAAGAAGGAGTATATGTCTGAAATCCCGGTCCATATACAGATTCAGATGTCGTACCTACAGGAGCAATAGGAGCAGCACTTCCTATTTGTTCTCTCGTATATGTTCCTGTAAGTGTGTTTTGTTGCCCCGGAGGAGCTACAAACTTAAACATGTTAGGTTGTCCCGCTATTTCAATAAAATACCCACTAGGATATGGAGACATTATAGGAGTAGTTTGAATGTTTACAGGAGGTAATGGAGCTACTGTAGAGACATCTTGAGTAACAGGTTGTGCTATTGTAGGTGTAGGAATTTTAGGAAGTGGAGCACTAGCCAATCCACCAAATTGATACTCAGGAATATCTTTTGCTCCCATTTTAGGTAGAGGTTCACTTTGATCCATTATTGCTTCATCAGGATTGCCCACTAAACCCATATCTTTCATTTGATCATAGCCTCGCTGTGCCTTTTGGATAGAATCTACATATGTTTCTACACCATGATAGTTTACAGCATATTCAGGAATTACCATTTCCCCTTTGCTCATCTTTACGTCAATGTCATCTCTTACACCTTCAGGCGTACCTCCTAGTGGTACTTCATTTCCACTTACAGGATCAATAGATTGTTCTTGAGGCTCAAATCCCATCATGTCCATTTGATCTTCTGTGTCGTCATATACTTCTTCTTCTGTTCTTGCCATGTTTAAGCCCCCGCTTTGGAAGTTCTTTTGTTTAGTAATTAGACCACCTGTTTTAAACCGTTTATTACCCTCTTTTAGTACAGATTCACGCATTTCCTTAGTAATAGGTAAAACCCATACTTCTTCCCGTTGCTTCTCGGCGATGCGAGAAAGAATGTTATCCGGCGTGGCAGAAGATAAATTCAAAAATTCGTCTTCTGTAAGCGTTCTTTTAAAACTTCCTTTTGTGACTTGTCCTCCACCATGCTTATTACTAAATGTTTGAGCATATCCTGTTAATACTTCATCGTAAAATGGTATTAACCGCTCATCGTCATATCTGTCTGCTTGTGTTTTTCCTACCGTCCATGAAACTGCATTTTTTCCTTCTTTTATAGCTTTATATACAAGCCTATTAAAAGTAAATTCATGCCATGTCTTTTTAAAAGGTAAATCTGCAATGCGACCACCTTGACTTTCTAGCCAAGGTGCTAATTCAATTCTTAATTTCCTCCGTTCATTTGTATCAAAATTTCTAAGTTCGTTATAACGATCTAGTTTTGCTTGTATCTCTTCAGTTATAGGTGGAGGTTCTTGTACATATCCATATTCTCGTCCTTCCGAATGTACTTTACTTTGTATTTCTTCAGCATGAAGAGTTTCAATAATTTCCCCTTCTACCTTAACATTATCTCTTTTTGTTGTTCGTAGATGTGCTACAATATTGTCTTTTATATCCCGATAATGAGGATCATTATAGTTTCGTGGCCCGTACACCGAGAGGCGGACGCCAGACATTCGCGCCGCCTGACTTGCCATCTTGCCGAGCGGATCGGGACGTCTAGGAACTGTAAGTAATAGCTCTTCGTAATTCTCGCCACCGGGACTAGCGTATTCCCTCCATCTTGCTCCAATAACTTCCGATTCTGTCATAGTAATATTTTGTTCATGTGCTTGTGTTTGTATTTTTGCTTCTTCAAGAGTATTATATATATTAACTAAACCTTCATCTGCACCAAAGCTAGTATTCCAATCTAGCGAATTATGACCAAAAATTTCGTACTTACCGTCCTTAGTTTTGAATAGCTCAAAGTTACCGCCCTCTTCAATTGCTACATCAATATCTGCTTGTATAGAAGTATCTAAAGCATTTAAAAAATCTTTTTTTGTTTCAGGATCAAGTCCTTTTATACCATGATGTACAACAGTACTTCTAATTTCCTCGCGAGTAGGCTCAAGTGAATCCGAGAGAAATTCTTCACTCGGCTTCATGGGATATTTATTCTCATCAGCAGCATTCATATATCTATAAATATTTTTAAATTCTTGGCCCCACCGGAAGCCATGGTACCCGGCGGATTGAGTAAGAGTATCTAAAATAGCTTCTGTTTTCTTAGCCTTGTATTCTTCGCTAGAAATAAAACTCTTATCTCCCCATTCTAATTGTGGTAAATCAGCTTGATCTTTTAATACTACTTCACTAAGTTTAACTTGATTAGCCTTAAAATAGTCTTGAACTTCTTGTTGAGTAACCTTTTTTTTACCTTCTAAAAACTTAGCTAACCCTGATTCATGTATCTCTTCTTTTGTTGCTCCTCTTTTAATGATTGCTTTTAATACTTGATCACCGGGAGCTACTTGTTGGTGTTTAAATAGTGGTAATTCATCTATTGCACGACCAACAACAGAATAAAAACCTAGCTCATCTATGTCGGGTCTTGGTTTTTTAGTAGTAGTAATTCTTTGGCCGATATCCTCTAAAGGAGGACCAAGATTATGACCAATACTAACATCTTCAGTAGTCAGACCTATAGGAACAGGAGATTTTCCTTGTTCTGATCGTTTTGTAAAATCTTCTGCCATTTCTTGAATTGCAGCTTGTCCTTTTTTACTTTTAAGGACTTTTCTTAAAATAAACCCAAGAGGAAGTACAGAAGCTGCAGCAATACCACTATGCATAGCAGCCCCACCAATATCACCCGTGTCTGCCGCCCGTTTTGCTGCTATACTTTGTTCTTGTGCTAAATACGGAATATCTAAACCAATTACATCCGCAAGCCCTAAAAGTTTTCGTTCACTAGCAGGATTACCTAAAGTACTTTCAGCAAAGTTTCTTGCGGCATGTTTATCCATTCCTACAGATGTTAGAAAATCTTGAATAGTTGCACGACCTTCTTCACGCCATGTAGGTTTATGAGGAGCTAGAATATCTTCTCTAGCTTCTATATCTTCTCGTGTCATTAAACTGCGAGGGTCAGAAGCAATTGCCGCCTTTTCAGCTTCAGTTGGTATATATCCTTCTTCATCTGTATCTGGATCATAATAGTATCCAGATTCCTGTTTAGGAGAAACTAATCCGTTTCGTGGAGGATGAAAAGGATCAGAAGGAGGAGCAGAACCTAAACCATTAGATATGTTTAAGCCCCCGCTTTGGTAGTTTTTAAAGGTTTCACCTGAAGAATGTCCTTTTTCTTCTCTTAATTTTTGTGCCATTGAATTTAATTTATCTAGTTCAGCATTAATTTTTGGGTCTTCTAGTAGCTTATCTATATCTAAACGAGCAGCAAAACCTCTCCTAAAAAATATTTGATAGTCTCGTATTTCATCTCGTCTTTCTTTATCATTATCTATTTTTGGTATAAGATCACGATAATCCAGTAATCTTACAAGTATTTCTTCTCTAGCGTTTGAACTCCACTGATTTTTATCTTCAGTAGTAACTTTAAGAGAATGATTACCTGTCAGTGCAAGACTGGGTAATTTATAATCAGTGTTTGTTAAAAGATCAGCAATTCCTCTATGCATACCTTCGTGATAAATAGTACTTCTTACTGTTACTGAAGAAGAATCATATGGAGGATTTCTATTTGAAATAGGTGTTTTTGCTACTAAAAAATCTGTTTCTTTAGCCAAATAAGGACGATCTCCTTTTTCGCTTAATAGCTCTCTTCTGCCTCCTTCTAAATGGTCATAACGTAAAGATTTAGGGTCATCTTTATGGGGAATATACTGCCCTAAAGCTGTCCATTCTGGTACAGTTGCAACTCTTCTAGGATCAAGACCCAATGCTACAAGTGGAAATTTTCCAGCATCTTCTATTAAAGCCTTTCTAACTTCTCTACTAATTTTTGTAGTTTTTCTTGGTGCAAAAGGTAAACCAAGTTTCTGTTCTTCTAGACTTGCTCCATATAATTCTTCTTCAGTAATAGGGCGTATATCTTCTTCAGAATCTCCTGCAAAAAAATCAACAAGCGGAGAAAAAAATCCTCCTTCTTCTTCAGGTAGAGGCTTAGTATGCTGTTGTCCACTTTTTCTAGCTGATTCGTATACTCTTCTGGCTTCTTCTGTTAATCCTGCTTCTCCCCTTCCCCTTATAATAACATCTTCTGGAGAAGGTCTACCCATCATAGAATATAATTTATCTGTTCCGGCAACTTTTTTTTCTTTAGGTTTAGGACGAGGAAGAAGAATACCTTCTTTTTTTTCTTTAGGTTTAAAGCGAGGAAGAGGAATATTCTCAGCCATGTAAATTAACCTCATCCTTTAATTGTTTTATTTTACGCAAGGTAGTAATGGCTCCCTGTGCTCTGCAAATAAGCACAGAATTATCTGTTTGTTCTAAAGTAGCCTGTTGTTGCATAATCATCCAATCAATATAATCATTGAACGCGACCCACTGGCGCTTGTTGTTGACCAGTGTTTTGAGCTTGTTGAGGAGTTTGTTGTGTTCCACTAAATTGTCCTTCCATAGGTGTAGGTGCAGCCCCAACTCCAATATTACCACCGCCACCGCCTTGTAAGTCATTTGGACTTAAACCCGGAGCTTGTGCTTGTTGAGGTTGCTGTTGACCAGCGGGAGGTTGTTCAGGTTGCTGTTGTTGCAATATCTTTGCTTGTCTCATCGCTTCTTCAGGAGTATTGCATACCTTATCGGGATCAAGCCCCATTGAATTTGCAATCTCACGAATAATAGAGGTAAACTTAGCAAAAGGTGCAAGAGCAGGATTACCTACAACCTGCAAGAATTGCAATAGCCTTTGACTTCTTACTTCATTAGCCATTAAACTTTCAGTTCCACGAGCTTTAATTTCAAGATCACCCTTAATGTCAGGATCAAAATCAAACTGCATATTGAAACTATAAAAAGATTCTCCTAATGGACGTAACAAATAATCGTCAAAGTTTTTAACTACTGTTTTGATACTTCCTGCAGCGGCACCCATCAGCATAGAGATACCTGAAGCTGTTCTACCTGTGCCTGTAACACCTGTTTGTCCATGTGCAAAACTAGGAAGGCCCGTAGCTTCATCTGAAAGCTGCCGAGCCTTGTCAAATAACTGCATATTCTCATTACTTACATTTGGGAATTTAGTACCAAATACAGCTTGTCCGGGTGCGCCACCTTGCCTACGAAAGATTTTACCCGGATATACTTCTAAATCCTGCCCCGGAACAAGGTTAGTTTCATCTACCTCAATAAGAAGATTACCACTTAGTACAGCGTTGTCAACTGCCATACGCATAAAACCATTCATTAATGTTTGGGTATCGTCCATATTCTCAGCAAGGCCAATACCAAAGAAGCTATATGGGTTAAGCTCATATGGTACAGCATAATAAGGAATACGAGTAGGATTAAATGGATTTACTACAAGACGTAAAATAAAGTTATTACATACCCAACAATTTACCTGTATCTGATCTACATCTTTAAATTGTTTTGGTAAATCTAGGCCAAACTCTTTTGCCATATCGGAATCCATTGTTCCCCAATACTCAAGAACTTCATACCGTTCAGGATGATCATTAAGATAATAATCTTTTAGGGCATCTTCCCAATACTCACTTGTATACACTTCTCCCATTTCGATACAACGATCAATGGCTTCATGCCTAAAATGCGGTCTATCTTTTAGTGCACGTAGTTTAGATTTAGAAAGCTTATGTCGTTCAATTACATATGTAACTTCGTCCATATTACTTGCGTCTGGATCAGGATACAAATCCCAGCAAGACACATTGGTTAATTTAGGTACAGTCTTAATTGTAGGATTATACTCACCTTCTTCATTCCAATTTGGGTATTCTTTATTTACTGCAAATGGACCCTTAATAATTCCTGTACCAAATAAAGCACACTCAAAAGAAGCAGAGCGTAAATGCTTACTTGCACCTGACTCTTCTAGTTGATCCATTATTTTCTTTTCCATCTTTTTAGCTGCTACCATTGCAGGATGGAAAGTTACTGCAGAGGGTGTAAGACCTATACCTTCTTTTAGCCCATCAATTTCTGAAAGCTTGTCTTCTAGTGGGCCAAGTTTTAACTTACGTTCCGATAAACTTGCAGCGGTATCTCCGGGTTCTAAATCTTCGCCATCTCCCGGAAAACCATATGGACTTTTAGTCATCCCTTCTTCTGCTGAATCTTCTTCTGTCTTATCGTTAGGATCAAAATGAACAGACTCAGTAACTCCTTCAGGTAAAGTTGTAGGCTCAATACTTAAAGGAAACTTTTGCCTTGCAAATAGTACATCTGTAATCTGTCCATAAGCGGCAAGTACTTTTGTTTTTGTTACCTTAATAAAGACACGAGATCGTTCTGCCTCTGTAAACTGTACATCAGAACCGTAAATACCACGATAGTTACGATAAGACTGTAACCACCTCTCTTCATCAAACCTTCTCCAATCTTTTGATCTTTTAAAATTGTCTTTAATAAAAGTGACTATTCCCGACAACTCATCGTCCTCAGTTTTTTCATCTAAAACTAAAGTATCTTCTTCTTCAAAGTTTATATCTACCATATTTTAATATCCAAAGGTTGCATCAGATGGTGTGTATCTATCTGACATTTTTTCAATTGTAAAATCGAATATACCTCTTCTTGGTCTACTCATTACACCGTATCTTAAAGCGTCATATAAATGATCTTCAGATTTTGTGTCTACATCTTCACTATTCTTTTTATCAAGAGGAATTGAAGGAAGTTGTGAAATAAGATTTCTACAAGTATAAAATACAGTCATTCCGGGAACTTGATCATCATCATCATATGATTCCTGTATTTGTAAACGACGATGTATTTCATTCTTTCCTGATATTCTACTTCCTGCACTTCTATCACTTGGTCGCCAACGACACCCAGTTAAAATCATTTGTTCTGCTAGGCTTGGTCCTGTATCGCCTCGTTTATGCCAACAAGAACTATCTAACACGCCATAAAGAATTGTACCGTCACCTTCTTCTAGTGCCAAAACTTTATTGGCTAAATCTTTTGCCAATACTTTTGATACATACAATTCTCTATATACAACTAGCTGACCATCTGGAGCAACTGCAAACCATAAAACAGCACTGTAAGAACCGTAGCCATAATCACAGGCTCTAAATTTAGGCCAATTCTTTGGTATATCAAATGGATCAACTACATGTACCGTTCTATCAAACTCAGGAAATGCCGCACCTTCTGCTACATCCCAGTTACCGTCTAGCAATCTTTTCCTTTGATTTTCTGGTAACGATAACAACATTGTTTCATAATCACCACCAGTTGATAAATAAGGATTATCAAATAGCTTTGCAGGAATAAACTTTCTACTAAATAAAGGCTGTCCTTCTTTACTATGATCTTTAGGATATATTAATGTTTTACCATTTTCATCGGTAGCCCAAAAGGAATCACCGGGAGTTGCTGGGTCTATAAAATATTTTTTTACCCACACATGTCCTGAACCACCGGGGTTCGTAGTAGCTCTCATGTACACCGGAAGATCGGGCGCAGTAGACCTCAATCTTGATCTTAGATAATCCCACGCAAATGGTGTGGGCCATTGCGTAAGCTCATCAAAACCTATCCAGCAAAAAGATAACCCTTGGTAACGGAGTACGTCATCATCTCTATCTAGATATGACAGCCACAATCTTCCGCCTGAAGGGGAGGTCCACTGCATTTTTCTTTCTGACCACTTTGCGCCAGAAATAATCTTTGGGTAAAGCTCTTGTGATTTCCAAACCAATTCCCTCAATTCCTCTGTGGTCCTACGTAAAAGTAGGCCAGAAAATTGAGGATGACTTAAATACCTAAGAGGATCAGCCAACATTGCGTAGCTCTTTCCTCCTCCTGCAGCACCGCCGTATAGTACTTCACGATCCGATGACGCTAAAAAGTTTGTTTGCGGCCCTTTATTAGGCTCAAATAATATGTTATATTTTTCTTTTAGCGATAAACCTTCATCACTTTCTTTTATCTCTGGCTTAGGCGGTGGATTGGGCTTCTCCTTTTCTTGCTTTTTCTTTCGCGCCTGTACGCTTCTCCTCAAGCTCTTCAAATTTTTTGATGGCGACTTCATATTTTTTAGCCCATGCTCTATATGTAGCTGCCTTGCTTTTCCTTTGCTTTTCCTTTTGGACACGTTTTCTGAGTCCGATATGGGAGATTTGTCGTCCTGTTCTGTCACTTAACCACCTTGCTACATCTCTATAAGAATACTCTGTTAAATAATCTTTTGCTAATTCCAGAGCTTCTAATTCTTCTACAATAGGTATAAGTACATCTTGATCTTCTTCATATACCTCATAACCAAACGGAATGGTTCTACTTATTCTTGGTATCTCTAGCCACACACTGTCTTCTTGTAACCCGACAGGATCAGGCATTTTAAAATATCCGGCATCATACATTATTGTTTTTTTCTATTTTTTCTAGCTGAGACTACTCTTAAATTACCCTTTGTATTATTTCTAGGATTACCGTCCTTATGGTCTATATGTTTACCATCACCCTTTTTAACCCTTTTCTTACGTTCTGCTTCACGCCTATTCTTATTTCTTTTCGCACGTTCTTTTTTCATGCGTTTACTTTTATGGTATTTTTTGTAGTCTCCTTTTTTATATGCCACTACAATTGCCTTTACTGTAGGCCGTGTTCTTTTGGTGGAAGCAGCATGATGCCCTGTGGAGCAGATACTTCTACCTTATCTGTTTTTTGAATACCAATACGATCCAGCATCTCTTTAGCTGCATTTAGTCTATGTTGGTTGCCCAATTCAGCAGGATGATCTAGTACATTGATTAAAGCATTAGCTGCCTTTGGCGCATTCACTGCAAGATACTCTTTTGTAAGTTCAAGAATTTCATCTTTCAATGAACGTACAATCTCTGAAGTACTTGAAGCTTCACTATAGCCAGACAATACTTTAGCTTTAGATGAATCTCCTCCAGCTTCATCGAACAATACCTGTAGAAACGTATTTTGTTTTGTGGTTAATTCTCTCATTTTCTAAAGCTTCTATCTCCAAACCACCATGCTACAGCAGTTGTAGTCAGGAACATGATCTGGTTTGATAAATCAAATACAAGTGCTTTATCGTCATTTGCTTGCCAAAAGATATATACGACAAAGCCCAATAATACAAACGTAAGAACTGGACGTACAAAACGAAGAATAGAGGCTATCGTAACAGATGCAGGTCCATATGAAGCATCATGTGCATAGGAAGCTGTCTTCATAGCTGCATTTGTTTCCATACGTGCAATGGCTTCTTCACTTTCAAGCTCCTCTTTTCTAGAGGAGATTTGCAATTCCTGTAATTTGTATTCTTGATCGAACTCCAAAGACATCTGTTTTATTTTTTGCCTAGTTTCAAAATAACGACCTACAGTACCAATTAAACTACCTATAATACCAGTAGCACCGCCAGTTAATACTGAAGCTATCATATCAAACATATAATTCTCCTTACCACGTTGCAGAGTACTTACGATTGTCTACATGTACAAAGCTTTTATAATTTACTCCCACACCTTTAAATCCAGCAAATTCTGCTGCTTTAATTACTTCTTCTTTAGTTAAACCCCTTAATGAAATGTCAAATGCCGTAGAGGGACTTTGTTTCGTAGACCTATGTTGACTTTTTGGTGAACCCCCTACTCGCACATTATGCAAAGGACAACGTGCTGCACTATTTATAATCATTGGTTTTTGTAAAATATCTCTTAGTTTTTGTAATTTATTTATAGCTTCATCTTGTACATATCTTGTCTTACAACCGCACTTACATTCTAGTTCAGACCATTTAAAAGATACACTTGCTTGCATTACTTTAACCAAAGATAGCCATTTTAATTCCCATAGCCAGTTGAGCAAGAATAAGAAGTCCAACGGCCCATAAAATCTTATTTACACCATCTACTGATTTCTGAATGTGATAAAGATCATTTGTCTTTATGACATCTATCTTTTCAGCCAGTAGCTTCAATTCACCACGAATCTGTACAATATCGATTTCATTCTTTCGCTCGATATCGTTCATTTTTTATGTGCCTTGCTATTTCTCCTAGCAGGGGATTTCTTTCTCTTTTTAACTGGTGTACCTACAGCAATCATAATGGATGCTCCACCGCCAGCTTTGTCCTTTTTATCACTTACATATTTACCGCCATATTCTTTAGCGGCAGCTTTTGCATTTTGCTCTCCCTTTTTTGTGTAAGGAAAATGTACTGTAGGCATATTACGTACTCCTTATATTTTTTATACCGTGTTAAAAATAAACATTCCAAATATGATATTTAATAATTATATAAATAAATCCCACAAAAAAGATTGCCATACCAATTTCGTGTAGTCTTCTATTAGCAGAAATTATTAATGGTAACATAGTAATAAGCATAATAACTCTACCTAATACTTTAACAGAATAATACTC